>Ga0210408_10000194_pt1 | contig 89900 bp, 96 predicted proteins | sample IncBWH4MmetaG_FD_155471 | JGI IMG/M metagenome (GOLD analysis project Ga0210408, IMG submission 155471) | Forest soil microbial communities from Barre Woods Harvard Forest LTER site, Petersham, Massachusetts, United States - Inc-BW-H-4-M | ecosystem: Environmental > Terrestrial > Soil >...
CACGACCACTGACGCTATTGATGGCCCGGGAGTTGCGGCGTGCGTACCTCCATCGGGCTCAACATTTCCGGTCGGCACGACGACCGTCACGTGTACCGCGACCGACTCTCGAGGTGTGGCGGCAACGCCGACGACGTTCAATGTGATAGTCGCGGCACCACAGGCGCCTGCGGCGACTTCCACCAGTGCGACATCCACCGATCCGACTTCAGGTGCTGCCACCTCAACTGCGTCCACCGGCACGAGCGGCGGCGCGGGCTCCTCACAAACCGGCACGGGAACGAACGCAACAAGCACACCTCCCACCAGCGCCACGTCGACCCCGCCGACGAACCCAACGATACCTCCGGACCCATCGGCGTTTTCCTCCTCCGCTACGAGTTCTGCCGTCGTAAACCCGAACAATGACAATACCAATGGCTTTCACAACATCACCAGTGCCGCGGATCCGTGCGCAGGCAACACCTGTACGGTCCAAGATAAAAGTGCGACGTCAACTGAAATGGCCGCAACCGTTCCGCAGTTCGCCATTGCGACATCGACCAACGGAACCGGCTCAAAGATCGGCGGGACGATATTCACCGGGGACTCAGTTGCCACAACGACCGTCAACAACATTCTCAACATCACGCGATCCAATGTGGACGGCGCCGGGGTGACAAATAGTTCCGACATCACCGCCAACACCGACAACACAGGCATTGTTACAACAAGCGACGAAACGCACGCGTTCACGGGGAACAACAACGGGCAGGGAGGACAGGGAGATGCGACCGTCAACACCGGGAACGCCATGTCGAGTGCGCAGGTCATCAACGTCGTCAACACCAACCTCTTCAACTCCAACGGCCTGGTGCTGTTCCTCAATCCCGGCAACGGTGGCCTCGACATAAGCAACAACGACCTCTCGTATTTCTTCAACGGCGGTCCGGGGGCAAGCCCGACACAACTTGGCTGCACCGTCCTTACCTGCCTCAACAGCTCCGCTCTGAGTATCCTCAATAAAAATGTCGCATCGGTGGACAACGAGGTCGCTGTGCACGCGGAAACCGGCGGGAACTCGGCAACGTCCACGCACAGCGGCGGCATCAATATGCAAACCGGCAACGCCTATGCCTCGGCCGATGTCTTGAACATGGTCAACACCAATTTCATCAACTCCAAGTACCTCATCGCTTCATTCGACGAGTTCGGCAACTTGAGCAACGACATCATTCTCCCTGACCACGCCTTTTTCGATAAGCTTCTCGCGAATGGCGCCTCGCTCCCCGAACTCAATTCAAGTTCCTATATCGTGAACAACGATAATTCCGAGAACTTCACCGGTACGACGACCGCGCAGGCATTCACCGGCAACAACACGGCAACTTCGGTCGGGATAGGCCATGGTGAAGTAACAACGGGTAAAGCGCACACCTCCTCGACGAGCTATACCGCGGCCAACCAAACACACGTTGGCGGTGCCTCAGTTCTCTTGGAGTTCCACATTGCGGGAAATTGGGGCGGGACCATCAAGGGTCTTCCTGCCGGCCTTTCGTGGAGGAAGACCGATTACGGGATCGAGATATACAGTACTGATAGCCCGCCTGGCTCAGCCGCTGCCGGCGGAATTTACAATTCTGCGGCGTTCGTCGCGTCTTCGACGAACCAAGCGACGCTCAACACGAACGTGAACGTGTCGGCCGATACAGGAGAGAATAGCGCACAGACGGAAGATGGGACTTCTACGATCGCAACGGGGGATGCGTACGCCAACGCCAACGTCGTCAACCTCGTCAACACCAACGTCGTCAATCGCAACATGGTATTTGCCACGTTCAATATCTTCGGCGACTGGAGCGGAGACATCGACTTCGGAGGGCATAACCCTGATCTGAAAGTCACAACGACGGTGGACGCGCCGAATCCGACAATGCTCGGTTCTGAAGTCACCTACCACTTTACCGTCGCGAACACCGGGGGCGCCGATGCCAACAACGTTGTCTTGAACACGACATATACGAAGAACCTCCTCGTGTTCGAGAGAAGCAATGTGAGACCTACGGACTCCTCGGGCACACAATGGAACCTCGGCACCATCCCTGCCGGCGGATCGGAAGAGATCGATGTAACCGACCGTGTATTCGGAGCCTCCGGGCTGACCGGATTCCTCGCGATACCCCTCACCGCAACGGTGTCGTTGGATCCTAGCCAACACGATCAGAACAGTAGCGACAACACACAAACAACCACGCTCGTCGTTTCTCTGGGCTCTACGAGCACCGGCTCTGGTAGCGGAAGCGGAACCTCAGGAAGCGGCACTGGTACGAGCGATCCGCGCAGTACAAGAGATCCCACCAGTGGGACCGGCACTAGCTCAAGTGGAGGTGGTGGAGGCGGCTCGCCACCTTCCAGTAGTGGCGGTGGCGCAGGGGGCGGAGCCCCTGCGTCTTCTGGCGGTGGAGGTGGTGGGGGAATTCCTCCGGCAGCTTCTCCCACTAGTAATACGGCCAATACTGGCGGAAATACTGCAAATAACTCGCCTGCCACAGCGAGCACTGCAGGAGGAGGCGCAGGCGGAGCCTTTGTTGCGACTGGAAATAATGTCGCCATCGGCGTGACCGGTGATAGAACTCCCGATGCGCAAGTATCGGTAACGAAAACAGCAAGTGTCGCGACGACGACGGCACCCGTGAATGTAGATTACAAAGTCGTCGTTACCAACAGCAAAGCTGCCGGGCCCGCATATGGGGGACTTCTCACCGATACGCTCTACGATCCGAAGGGCGCGGTGGTGGACAAGCGGTCATGGAATCTCGATACCATAGAGCCCGGCGACCAGATCACGCTTACGTATACGATCGCTTTCGGTACGAGTACCGTACCGGGTATCTATCACAACGTTGCACAGGTCACCGCGTTCAACAACTTCGACTCACTTCCCTATGCGAACAATATGATACCGGTGGAGGCCTCGGGCAACGTAGAATTCACGCCCAACGGGGAGGTCCTCGGAGCATCAACCTCGACCCTTTCAATTTCTAACGCTAATCTCTCGCGAACGGGCTCATGTGCGCCACTGCTCACGAGCAATCTGGTGCCGGGTTCTTCCAATAAAACCCAGGTCATAAAACTACAGACGTTCCTCAACACGCAGGGCTCGAATCTTCCCCTGACCGGGGCTTTCGGTCCACTGACGGTAAACGCGGTGAAAGCGTTGCAGAAGAAATTTGCTTCCGAAATCCTCACGCCTTTCGGCCTCTCCTCGCCGACGGGATTCGTGTATGCCTCGACCATCCGCAAAATAAATACACTCGCGTGCGGTGGCGTTGCGCCTACGGCTGTAGCTGCGGCATCGGGCGCGGGCTCGACTCCGACATTCACACCATCTGTGCCCGCAAAACCGAAAACTCCCGCTAAGCCAAAGACGAGCACACCAGCGCCTAGTAAGCTCCTCAATTCGATCAATGGGTTACTTTCGAAATTCCATTGGTAAAAGATCGGTAACTTTATTGAATATCAATTAACAGAACACAGTATGACAACGCATCTTCGTCTCCCGTTCCTCGCCTCCGTGTTCGCATCTCTCGCGCTCCTTATGAGCTCTCCCACACCAGTATTCGCCGACGTATTCTTTCCGTTTCTGAACGTCGGCGCCGCGACCATCGGACGCGTCTCGCTCTTGAGTCCGTTCTTTCCCTCAACTCCATTCTCACGAAGAGATACATCTTCTGGTGGGGCTACAAATTCCGGAGGGAATACGGATACTACGCAAGGGCAAAATGCTCCGGAGAGTGCGGTGAACAACCCGTCGACCAACAATTCGAACGGCAACAACGGCGGCGCGACTTCCGGAAGCGGGGGAAATGGCGGACGCGCGCTCGATGGTGGCACGGTGCATTCGGGGGACACCACTTCAAATGCAAGCGCCTTCAATAGCATGAACACCACCACCGTGATCATTCGTCTTAGCCGCTAGACAGCTCGTAGGAGGCGTTGTATTGTAACTCGCATGAAAAAAATCGTCGTTCTCGGCACTACGCTCATGCTCTGCCTGCCCTTTGCAGCTGGGGCCGTTTCCTACGAGAATGTCGTGACATCTTCGACCGGCGGCGTCACGGCGCCCGCCGGGGCGTCGGTATCGGGGAATTCGGATGCATCCGCAGATGTGCAAACCACGATGATCTCCGGTAATGGGGGCACAGACTCCCAAACAGTGATAGAGACCAACTCCGATGGCGTCGTGCACACGCACACCATACACAAAACCGCCCCCTCGAGTGGGCAGGCCGACATGTATTACGCGACGAGTAGCAATGGTACAGATGTTCACGTGCACATGTCGGTCGGCAATGGAGCTGGAACAAAATCTGGGACCTCTACACTCTCCGGCAAACACGCTTCATGGAGTGCCAGTACTTCGGCATCCGTATCGGTGCAAAGCGCTGCGCAGGGAGGATTTCTTCACAATTTGTGGCAGCGCCTCCGCCGCCTGTTCGGGTTTTTCTAGCGAAGCCCGATTCCATGCCTTTGTTGGGGGCTCGTTCATTGTCCACATTCCGTCCACACCATTGAGAGTTGAGCTTTCATGGAAGTGATATATAGTGGAGACGTGCTGGCTTTTGCTTCGGGGAAACGGTGAAGGGAAGCGCGCACGATGTTGCCGACGACATCAGTTAGTAGAGTTCGTCGCTCTCGAATAACGAAGGGCTGTTTTGCGCATACCGGTCGCGAAACAGCTCTTTGTTTTGGGCACGTGGTCGAGAAATTTATAGGGAGGGGAGATATCGTTCACTCGCATTTCATGCGCGAACGCCACGATAGGTAGGGCGTCGGATGTCCCGCTCGCAGGGCAGTATTATTACGGATCGATAAATGACGAATTAAAAGAATAATTATGAACATAAGTATGAACACAAGACTTTCGGTCGCAGCAATCGCCGCAGCGACAGCACTCGCCTCGCTTGCGTTTGCCGCGCCCGCGTTTGCCGCTAGCATCAGCGTGGGCAATCCCGCGATCAATCGCGCAACGACTGACACGTTTACGAACTTCACCATTATTGATACTAACAATCCAGTCACGGCCAACGGCACATTGGATACGTTCTCGTACTATGCCGCAAATACAAATTCATTTGAATTCGTCTTGGTGGACGCGGGAAATGTCGTGAAATATATCAGCCCGACTATCACACCTCCGTCCACCGGTCTACACACGTTCAACGCGCTCGTGGGGGTACAGGCCGGATGGAATCTGGGTGTCCACTTCGACTCTTCAGGAACAATTCCTTTTGATGGCGGAGGTAATTCCGCAACATACACAGCCAACAATAGCGGCTCGCCCACCGTAGGTGTTGCTCTTACTCCCGCAGGCACCACCAATAGAATATACTCCTGGGGTGCGACGGGGACGAACACACTTATCGTTGACGACAACCTCGCTTGCCCGGGCGCCGCATACTCCACTATCCAAGCTGCCGTGAATGCGGCAAATCCAGGTGACACGATCACCGTGTGTGCAGGGACGTACCCAGAACACGTTGCGGTCAACAAGTCGCTCACGATCAATGGGCCCAACGTCGGTGTTGCTGGCAACAGCGGCTCGCGTGTCGCAGAAGCGATCGTTGATGGCACCGACACCGATGCTCCGTTTGCAATTACGGCCGACAACGTCACGATAGACGGCTTCACCGTTAAAAATGGCAGCAACGGACAGTTGTTTTCGGGTATCTGGAGTCAATCAGGAACTAAAAACAGCAAGGTTCAAAACAACATCATTACGCAAAATGGGATTGGTGTATGGGCGCAGTGTGGCGGAAATTGTCTGATCCAAAACAATCTCTTCGATGCGAATAATAAATCCGGGCCCGGCACAGATGGTATCAGCGCGGATAGTACGACCGGTCTTACGATCAACAACAATGAATTCAAGAACCACACAGCGGGTAATCCCGTCCTGTTCCAAGCTACTGGACCAGACGCGCACGTTAATCTGGTGTTCTCGAACAACTTGATGCACGACAACGCGTGCGGATGCAGCGCCATATACGCGCTCGCACTCAACAATGCACAATTTACGGGCAACGACATTACCTCCGACACTTCAGATATTAGGCTCGGTGGCGGCGATCATACCGTTGCAATTACGAAAAATATTCTCCACAGCACTATCGGCGTGAATGTAACAGATGATAATGCGCAAAACAATTCGGCGCTCGGCCTCAATACCGCCATTACAGTCAACCGGAATTCGCTGACCGGACACTCGACTGCCGGTGTTGATAACAGCACCCCTGGTCAAACTGCGTCTGTTGATGCGACTTGCAACTGGTGGGGCAATTCGAGTGGTCCGAGTGGTTCTGGCCCAGGCACAGGAGATCCAGTAAGCGCCAACGTAACTTTCCAACCGTGGCTCACAACATCGGACCTTGCGAACGGCCCGTGCAACGGCCCCTTGCCGCAAGTTACGGTGACGATCGTCAAGAACGTCGACGGCGTACATGCGACAACGGCCAACGCCAACAGCTCCTCCTTCCCAATGCTCGAGACCTGGACCGCGACAAATTTTTCGGGCAGCAATGTCGCGTACACCCTAAGCCCGGTTGGCCTCAACACGCCGAATCCGTACGAAGCAAAAACATCACCGGCGTTTGACTCAGGCGCCAACTACACGACTCACGAAGACACGAGCGGCAACAATGTCGGCGCGAGCTGTTCCGATGGCAAACCTTTCGCCCTCGTCGGCTACACAAGTGGTGACACGCTCGGGGACGCGCAAAGCGCAACTCCGACGCTGACCGAACCATCCTTTACCGGCATGACGACCAGCAAATTTGTCATTGTCTGGAACAAAACCTGCCCGCCGGCAACGCTCACGATCGTCAAGAAGACGCTCAACGGCGACGGCACATTCAACTTCACTGTTACGAACGGCCCATCGAATCCTGTCGTGCCGCCCATCACAACGGTCGGCGGAAGCGGCACGTCTTCGCCCATCACGCTCAATCAGGGAACGTACAACGTTAATGAACTTACACCTCCGGCCGGATGGACATTCAGGAGCGTCTCGTGCGTGTACAACAACCAGAGTATCGGTAGCCCGGTTGCGGGCGGGGAGCAGATCACCGTCAGCTCGGGTGACTCGGTGACCTGCACATTCACCAATGGCAAAGACGTCAACGTAACCATCGTCAAAAATATGGACGGTGTGCACGCAACAGCGGCAAATTCAAACAGCTCATCCTTCCCAATGCTTGAGACATGGACTGCAACAAACTTCAGCGGGACCAACGTTCCGTTCACCTTGGGCCCGGTTGGCCTGAACACCCCGAATCCGTACGAAGCGAAAACAGCCCCAGACTTTAGCTCAGGCGCGAACTACACGACCAACGAAGTCACCACTGGTGCGGTAGTGGGTCCGAGTTGTGACACGGGCTTCACTCCCTTCGCTCTCGTCGGCTACACGACCGGCGACACGCTTGCAGCAGCGCAGGCAGGAGTGCCGAGTGCGGTAGCTCCGAACTTCACCAATATGACGACGAACAAATTCGTTGTCGTCTGGAACAAAAACTGCCCGCCAGTTCTCACTCTGGATAAAATCGTCGTGAATGACAATAGTGGCACGGCACAACCCTCCGCGTGGACTTTGAAAGCAGCCGGACCGACATCGATCAGCGGTCCGGGTGCATCGGGCCACACCGATGTCGTGAGCGGCCCGAACTTTAAGGCTGGTACGTATACGCTCTCCGAATCCGCAGGCCCTGCGGGATACACGGCATCGCAATGGAGCTGTGTCAAGAACGGCGGCGCACCGGTCCTTGGCAGTTCGATCACGCTTGCAAATGGCGACAAGGCAACGTGCACGATAACCAACGACGACGTGCCTCCGCCTCCGGCGAACGCATGTGGTTTCCCGAACACTCCACCCCTGGGCTACACCGTGGTAAACGGCACGCCGGGTAACGACGTCGTCACGTCGCTCCCACCTTTCTCGATGTTCCTTGGCCACGGCGGCAATGACACGGTGATGGGCAAAGATGGCGGCTATGTCATCTGTACCGAAAAGGGGAATGACATCATCTCGATCGGCAATGGTGATTTCTCGATCAACGCAGGAGACGGCAACAACACGATTACGACCAAAAACGGTACCGGCTTCATCACTACCGGCAAAGGAAACGATACGATCACGATCGGAGACGGCGCACACACAATCAATGTCGGCGATGGCCAGAAGATCATTAAAACCGGCAATGGCAATCAAAAAGTCACGGCAGGAAATGGCAACGATAAAATTATTACCGGCAGCGGGGACGATGTTATAAAGGCTGGCAACGGAAATAACACAGTTCTCTCTGGAGCCGGCAATGACACCATTACCGTGGGCAATGGCAATAACGTAGTCGACGGAGGCCCTGGCACCGATAGCTGCACTGTGGGAAGTGGCAGCAATACGGTCGTCAATTGTTCGCCATAAGATCTACTACAAAACCCAAGGCCTGGGGAACTCTTACCAACAATAACAAAAGAGGCTCGCCAATGGCGGGCCTCTTTTATTTATATTCAAGACTTACCAGCTTCAGCAGGTGGGGTTCGCATTATAATTCATTAGATTTCTCAAAACGAATATCCCATCAAAGAAAATAGAAGAAAGAAAAGGTACGGTGAAGCAAAATAACCCAGTGCTCCAGCAAATAAGGCAAGAATTAAAGAGCTAAGAAGGTTAATCTTGGTTGCATATTTTGCAATGAGAAAGACTACTAAAAACAACACTACGCCACACTCGTATCCAAAGTGGGCCAAGTATCCCCCCAACCCGATGTCGTCCATATTATTTAGTGATTAATTAACCAATTAATATCGCTAGTAAGTATTTGATATCCCTGCGCGTTAACCAATTTTGCGTTCTTTGCCAGCTGTAACTCCGCCAACATCGCCTGCAATAGTATTTTATCAACAATTCGGACAATAGTCGTGATTGTTTGGGTTTTCTTGGGATTACCTGGCACTGGTATGGTAGAAGTCACTTTCTGTAGTTTGATGACTTGATCCAGTTGCGTGATTAATAAGTTCTTTAAATCTTTCGAGGTAAGCCAGCTCAGAGTAAAAGCGCGATTCACGTCGCTCTGGGTGCTCGATGCCGTTGCGGTTACCATGACATTTCTCTTGGATGTTGTGGCGTTATTTACCAAGTCTTTTGCAGATGCAGTAATAGTATGGTTGCCAAGCGTTTGGAGGAATAGATCGATGGTAGAACTCGCAGTAATTTGTGTGGTGTCGAATGTCACGCTCGATGTGGCCACTCCAGTTGTGTCAGCGAAAGTCACCTTTACGGGCAACATGTCGGCGTGAGTATAGGTTGTTGTGGCCGGCTGGATGAACGTGATCGTGGGGGGAGTTTGATCAGCGGGAATTATCGTTGTTGCGTCGGGCTTAGTTGGGTCTACATTAACGTCATGTTCTGTGATGAGGTTGGGGGCAGTCATACCAGTGAAAAACGTGGTGCTTGACGTTGCATCGTCTATCACACCCGTTGCGATGGTGTATGCTCCGCCTACTCCCGTGCCTTGCGTGATAACCTTGTATTCACCATTTTGGGGGTTTGGAATAGTGACAAACTCGTTGTCAGTTCCGAAACCAGAGTAAAACGCACCTGGAATCTCATTAACCTCTTGTCCCGCTCCAAAATTCTTTCCGATCTGCTTTCCATCTGGGGCGAAAACCACGAAGTCGGCGGGTGAGAGAATCTGGAAAAGCAGAATATTCTTGAGTGTTTCGCCCGTACCAATAGCATTATTAACCAGTATTGTCGCATCTCGGCCCGTAAGTTTTTTAAACACTTGACCCTCGGTTTTTGTGGGAAGGTCGTTGTGCTCCGAATCTATAATATTAAGATCATTGATGATCAAATCCGCCGATGAAAGAGGCACCGTACCATCACCTGCACCGCGTTCCAATCCTTGATCCGTAGAATTTTCGCCGAAATGTTCCGGCGTACCGAACCCCCATACAGCAGCAGTACTCGGTGTGGTCGTGGCGACTACCCTGATGGTGGTAATAGTTTTGTCCTGTGTTGTTCGACCTACGAAGTTTGACATCTCGACGCTAGAGCCATAGAGTTTCGCCATATTGGCATCAAGATTGTAGAGGAAAAGATTATTTGGATACCACTGGGCGTTCGGATATGTCGGGATGTTAGATGAGCCGATGTGTTTTATATAGCCGTATACGGGTAGGAGCTCTTGAACAGATGGTATCGGAAAGTTGTGTTCATAATCAAAAAGATTCATATATCCTTTTTTGTGTGCCTCTATTTTAAGAAAGGTTAAAAGTTTTTGACCGTTACTGTCAACGTCAGTTTGTCCGCCTTCCCACATTAGGAACGTCTCGGGCGCACCCATCTGCGGTGTGCCGAGGAAAATGAGTTTGCGGACATCGTGAAGGTATTGATTTGATTGGATATAAGATCTCGCGACAAGACCGCCCATTGAGTGCGCGACTATATCCACTTGACTACACCCACAAATCCCTTTAACTTCCGAAATCTTGTTTTTCAGGAGAGTAGCAGTTATTGCATTCGATAAATGCCAATCGTAAGGGAAAGGGAAGAGCGTCTTGCCTTTTTCATAGCCGTTTGCTGTCAACGTATCTATCAAGTTGTCATAGCCATGTGTTATCGGATCGATAATCCATTCACCATTGTGTTGCGCCGATCCTAAGATGCCCGGAATGATAATCACTGGAGTGAGTGTTTGTGAAGCAGCCGCATCTTGAATTGTGAAATGCAGTGTCTCGACCACAGTAGGCGGATCGAATTGGGCGTAAGCGACGTCGGCGAAGAGCGCTTTTGCGATCCAGCGTTTAAGTGTGTCGTTAAAATTCAATTCAGGCGGCGCAAAGGTTGCGATATCGAGTTCGTATGCACCTGCAGCTGGCCAGGCGAATGATGGATCAGTGTTGGGATTATGAAAAGACACATTCGCAATCTGTGTGCGTACGCCATTTTCGACACTATAAAGTAATCCAAACGCTGGTCCGATCGGTGGCGTAACCATGTAGATCGAGGCAGGAGTATTGAGCGGCACGGAATAGGTGCCACCATCAGTGATCTCGACTTGCGTTGGGATGCTGCCATTTTCATCGCCCCAGAGGAGGGAAGAGGCGTGAGCGTGTGTGGGATTGCAAAAAAAGAAGATGCTTGCAAGTGCAAAAATGCACGCAACAAAAAACCGACTATCGATGCGTGACCCCTCAAGCATCATGACTATATCTATAACACGGGCCAGACACACACTCGCGCATCCCTGTGGATTACAAACTCCGGATCCATCTGTCGGCTTATTCGCGCGAATGGTCCAATAACAAGTCTCATTTTGAAGATCCTGAAGACTAGAGAAGCGAGAGGATTTTTTGCGCCACTGCGGGCAGGTCGGAAGAGATCCAATAAAATATCTGAACACCGCGCTGCTCTTTTTCCAAAATATCTGCGGCCGACAGCGTCGCCAAATGTTTGGAGGTTGCACGAAACGAAAGTTTAATTTCGTCGGCAACGGTGCCCACTGAGACCTCTTTTGATTTTCTTATAAAACGCACAATAGTAATGCGTCGTTTATTGGCAAACGCTTTCAGTATGCGCTCAGTCTCCTTGTCGTTCGTAGACATATAGTACCATTCGCGCGAATAAGCCGATCTAGAATAGTGTTAAAGAAGTGGAAGAAGGGAGAAGTGAGAAATTATGTCGCGCGCGCAGCGACGAGTTCGCGAATAATCCCTGGCGTTTCTTCAGGGCCGTCGACCGAACGCGTCGGAATGCCGGTCGGGATGACGACGATGTCGTTGCCGCCTTCGTAAAACGCGTCGCCTACGTAGAGCATTTCGCTCACGGGGATTTCGAGACGCTTTGAAAATTGTTCGACGCCGTAGGATTTGTTGATGCCCTTGCGAGTGATGTCGACGGTGGTTGTTCCGCCAAGCAAGATCTCAAAATCCGGAAGTTTCTGCTTCAGTGCATCTGCCAGAGTCCGGCGTTTTGAGCCGTCTGCATCCCACGTTTGCTTGATTTCAAGGGGCGCATCGAAGCCGACGATCGTGTAGGCCACCTGTGCGTCGCGATCGAACATTTGCTGGCCGTAATGCGGGACGCTTCGGAGCACTTCGTTTTCACTCATTACTTCAAGAATTGCCTGCTTGATTCGCGAGCGCTCATCGAGTGTGAGGGCGAGACTGTAAGCCTCTTTCCATAGGCCGTTTTCGTAAAGATACAATTGCGCGGAACTGTTGGGGAAAATGTAGAGGCGATCCGCATGCGGCGAGGCCGTAATGAGGGGAAGAAACTGCTCTTCCATGCGCTGCAATCCAGCCCCGGTGATGATGGCGACCGGAATGCGCTCCAAAAGTTGCTTTAAACCTTCTATCGTTTCGGGTTTCGGGGGCTTGAAACTCTCCGCGAGCGTATCGTCGAGGTCGAACATGACGGCACGGGGACAATTCATGCTTCGAGCGTACCATATTTCTCGAAAACGCCGAGATTCTGCCGGCCGATTGTATCGTTCAGCGAACCTTTGCTGCGCGATGTTTTTTCAACATATGTTCCCGCGGCGCGTGATAGAATATTCTTGGGTGCGCATTTCTATATCGTGAAAACACGCATACTCATGTTTGGATGGGAATTTCCGCCCTACAACAGCGGCGGTTTGGGTGTTGCCTGTCTCGGACTTACGCGTGCGCTCTCCGAATTGGGCCTCAACGTCATTTTCGTGATGCCGAAAAAGCTCGATCTCTCAAGCCCGTGGGCGCGGATAATTTTTGCCGATGAATTTGGAGGCGGCGATGGAACAGGTATTTCGATCCGTTGCGTTAATTCAATGCTCTCGCCCTATGTGACGAGCGGTTCGTATAAAAAAGCGCGATCTTCGTTTTCGGGCGAAGGCGATGTCTACGGCCTCGACCTTTTTTCCGAAGTGGAACGCTACGCGCAGGCGGGTGCGGGAATCGCGCGTGCCGAAGAATTCGACGTTATCTACGCACACGACTGGCTTTCGTTTGGCGCGGGCATGGCCGCAAAAGAGGCGACGGGGAAGCCACTCATCGTGCACGTGCACGCGACCGAATTCGACCGCTGCGGCGGCCCCTGGGGAGTCAATCGCGAGGTATATGAAGTGGAGCGCGCCGGCATGGAAGCCGCCGATGTGGTGATTGCGGTTTCGGAGATGACAAAAAACATCATCGTGCGCGAATACGGCATTCCCGAATGGAAGGTACGCGTGGTTTACAACGGGATCGACGAAACGACGGCCCCCAACGGCCAGGGCTCGCTGCCGAAATTGCGCTCGCTCAAAAATTCCGGCTACCGGCTCGTTCTCTTTTTGGGTCGCGTGACCCTCCAGAAAGGTCCCGACTATTTTCTCCGCGCGGCCAAGCGTGTCTTGGAACGCAATCCACAGGTGCTTTTTATTCTTTCCGGCTCCGGCGATATGGAAAAACAAATAACACAACTTGCTGCCGAGCTCGGCATCGCGGGGCACGTCTTTTTCACCGGATTTTTACACGGCGCGGAGCGTCACGACGTATATGCGGCGGCTGACCTCTTCGTAATGCCGTCCGTTTCGGAGCCGTTCGGGATTGCCGCACTCGAAGCGATGAAATTGGGCACACCGGTTCTCATTTCCAAGCAGTCGGGAGTTGCCGAAGTAGTGCGCCATGCACTCAAGGCCGATTTTTGGGATGTGGATGAGATGGCCAACAAGATACTATCGGTCGTTGGGTATCCCGGATTGCGGCAGGCGCTCGCGGAGAATGCCGCTCGTGAGGCCGAAAACCTCACCTGGACACGTGCCGCGCAGAAAGTGGAGGGAATTGTCCACGAATTGGTGCGATAGTTGGAAATAAAAGAACATTTTCCGGTGTACAATAGTGCAAACCCGCATGAAATCGGTCTGTTTCTATTTTCAGATTCACCAACCGTATCGCGTCAAGCGCTATCGGGTCTTCGATGTGGGAAATGATTCCGAATATTTCAATGATCGCGGGGAGAGTGATCTCAACAACAGAAAAATCATCGAGAAGGTCGCGAAAAAGTCCTACGTCCCGACGACAACACTCATTCTGGAGCTCCTCAAACGCCACCCGAATTTCCGCGTGAGTTTTTCGTTCTCCGGGATCGCACTCGAGCAGCTGGAGCGCTACGCCCCCGAGGCGCTCGCACTCTTCAAACAGGTGATCGACACGGGGAGAGCCGAGGTGTTGGGTGAGACCTACTACCACTCACTCGCTTTTTTCTACTCGCCGATGGAATTCGAGGCGCAAGTGGGTAAACATCGCGATCTTATTCGGCGGCTCTTTGGGGTGTGGCCGCGAGTCTTTCGCAATACCGAGCTCTCGTACCGCAACGACCTCGGCACGTGGGCCGATCAAAATGGCTACGCGGGCATCATTGCAGAAGGGTGGGATCCGATTCTGGGTTGGCGAAGTCCGAATTATGTATACAAACCCAAAGGTGCACAAAATGCCAAACTCTTGCTGAAAAATTATCGACTCTCCGACGACGTCGCGTTTCGCTTTTCATCGCGAGACTGGTCTGAATGGCCGCTCACCGCGGAAAAGTTTGGCTCCTGGATCGGCAGCGCCGAGGGCGACACCGTGAATCTCTTTATGGACTACGAGACCTTTGGTGAACACCAATGGGAAGACACCGGTATTTTCAAATTCTTAGAAAAATTGCCCGAAGAATTGTCGCACAATCCCGGCATCGATTTCAAAACGCCCTCCGAAGTGATCGCCAGCTATGAGCCGCGCGACGAAATCGACATGCCGCACATCGTTACCTGGGCCGACACCGACCGCGATCTCACGGCGTGGGTGGGGAATCCGATGCAGAAAGCAGCGATTGATAATATTTACGCGCTTGAGAACGATGTGCATCTGGCCAATGACGCCAAGCTCCTCGAAGATTGGCGCAAGCTCCAGACCTCCGACCACTTTTATTACATGTGCACCAAATGGTTCGCCGACGGCGATGTTCACGCATATTTTTCGCCGTACGAATCTCCCTATGACGCCTACATCGCATACATGAACGCGCTCTCGGATTTCCGTCTGCGTGTCACGCAGCGGCGCGCCTGACCTATGGCGCGTTCCATTGTTCTTTCCAACGGCGAGTTGTGCGTGGCCCTCGATCGTTTTGCTGAGGTGCGCGACATCTATTTCCCACACGTAGGCTACGAGGATCACGTGCGCGGACACTACGTGCATCATCTGGGGGTGTGGACGGATGGCCAAATCAGTTGGTTTTCGGAAGATGCTGCGTGGGAGATTGCGATTACCTGTGAAGAGGATACGCTTGCTTCCGTCGTCGTCGCGCGCAATCCGCGGCTCCAGATCGAGATCACGTTCAACGATATCGTCTACAACGAGCGACCGGTCTTTATTCGCAGGGCCAAGATCGTGAATCTTGGAAAAAAGGCCCGCGATATCAGGCTCTATTTCGGGCATCAATTTGAGATTTACAAAGCGCATGGTGGCGATACTGGCTACTACGATCCGGCATCGCACTCCGTAATTCACTACAAAGGCAGGCGTGTATTCCAGATCGGAGCTATCTTGAATGGCGAGACATTCTCCGATTATGCGATCGGCATTGCAAATTTCAACGGCAAAGAGGGCTCATACCGCGACGCCGATGATGGTGCGCTTTCGAAAAATCCGATCGAGCATGGGCCGGTTGATTCTGTCATCGGCCTCTATGGCTCCTACGCACCGGGGGAGACGAAAATTTGTCACTATTGGCTGGTGGTGGAAAAATCGATTGCGCTCGCACAGGAGCTCAATGAATACGTCGTCCGAAAAACGCCGGAATATCTGCTCAAAGCAGCGACCGATTACTGGAAGGGATGGGTCGCGACAAAAAAAGTGAGCGCGTCCGGACTCGAATCCGCACACCTCAAGCTTTTCAATCAATCGCTCATGCATGCGCGAGCGCACGTCGATCTTGAGGGCGGCATTCTCGCGTCGGTGGATTCCGACATGCTGCAGTACGGCCTCGATACGTACTCGTATGTGTGGCCGCGCGATGCCGCCTACATTGCGCTCGCACTTTGCCAGGCGGGAGATCTGAGCGTGGGGAAGCGCCTCTTCGAATTTTGTGCCGGCATCATCACGCACGACGGCTATCTCATGCACAAATATCTCCCCGACAAGTCGCTCGGCAGCTCGTGGCACCCATGGATCAAGAATGGTCGTTTGCAATTACCCATTCAAGAAGACGAGACCGCGCTCATTATCTACGCGATGCATGAATATTATCTGCTGAGCCACAATCTCGAATTGGTCGAAGCGCTCTACGCACCGCTTGTCGAAAAAGCCGCGAATTTCATGCTGCAGTATCGCGACCGGGAAACGGGACTTCCCGAAGCCTCGTACGATCTGTGGGAAGAGAAACATGGCATTTCCACCTTTACTTGCGCGACTGTCTTTGCTGCCTTGAATGCAGCAGCAGAATTTTCAAAGATGCTTGGCAAATCGGACAACGAGCACAAATATCGCCAAACAGCCGCAGAAATCAAAGACGCGATTCTGAAGCATCTCTGGGACGAGAAAACAGGAATGTTCCTCAAAATGCTCAAGCGCAACGACGGTCCCTCGCCCGACACCACGCTCGATGTTTCGAGCGCGTACGGAATTTTCTCGCTCGGCGTTTTGCCTGCCGACGATCCGCGCATAGTGCGGACGTGGGAGATTACTGCACGTAATCTAAGTCAGGGAATATCGATAGGTGGACTCGCACGCTACGAAGGCGATCAGTATTACCGCAAAGACCAAAACTCCGCTGGCAATCCGTGGATCCTCACGACGCTCTGGTACGCCGAATATCTGATCGCGCGGGCAAAAAATAGCGCCGATCTTGCGCGCCCGCGTGAAATATTTACCTGGGTCGTGAAGCATGCCGAAGAATCTGGTGTGTTGCCCGAGCAGCTCGATCCCAAAACGGGGGAGCCGCTCTCCGCCACGCCGCTTACCTGGAGCCACGCGGCTTACGTTGGCGCTATGTTGAAATATGTACAGAAGGCCAAGGAGCTTGGGTCGTGAATGGTATAATGCAGCGGATTATGTTTGAGCCATACGCGTCGCGCTCGCACGAGAAGATGAAGGATGTTTTGATGAACCCCGACGCTCCCGGACCCGCAATTCACTACTACATGATCCGTGGTGGATCGACGAAGCGGAACGTCACTGTGTGGGAAACGGGCACGGTGGGTGGAGAATACATCAAGACCTACGGCCACTACCATATCGGCAATTTGGACGAAACGTATTGGATCGTACAAGGCCAAGGAATCGCGCTTTTGCAGAAAATGGTGGTGGTAAACGGATTGCCGCAACCCGACATGATCGAAGAGTTTAAAGCAGTGCCCGTGAAGGCGGGCGATTCGGTCTACATGCCGCCTGGCTACGGCCACCTCCTCGTCAACACCGGAACCGAATGGCTCGTTACCGCGGACAACAGTCCCGTTGAAGGCACGCAGGATTCTGCGTCGATGCCGGGGCATGCGGATTACGAGATCGTGAGGCAAATGCGGGGGTTCGCGTATTACGTCGTCGAGAGAAACGGCAAGCCCGCTCTCGTCGCAAATCGATTGTACAAAAAAACTCACAAAGAAGATTTCGGCGATATACCGCTTTCAAGCTGATCTCATGTATATTGTCGCCGACATCGGAGGAACAAAGACACGCATCGCGGGAAGCCGCGATTTGGAAACGTTCAGTGATCCGGTGATCCTCGATACGCCCCAATCGTACAGCGATGGCCTCGCTGCACTCGTTGCAGCGGCGCAGAAGATCACCGGCGGTGAGCCGATCGAGGCGATCGCTGCGGGAGTAAAGGGAGTTTTATCCGAAGATAAAACCACTCCGCTTACGGCCCCACAAAATATTTTGCGCGATTGGAGAGAAAAACCGCTTGCGCACGACCTTGAGAGCTCCCTCGGTGCGCGAGTGGTGCGTCTTGAGAATGACACGGCGCTCGTGGGGCTGGGTGAGGCGGTGCATGGTGCAGGTAGGGGCGCGAGTATCGTTGCATACATTACGGTTTCTACCGGCGTTAACGGGGCGCGTATCGTCGAGGGGGCAATCGATCGTGGGCGAGCTGAAATCGGCGGTCAATATTTGCAGGTGGGCGATGCCCCCAAATCACTCGAAGACCTTATTTCCGGCGCAGCAATTTCTGAAAAATACGGCGTGCATCCGAAACAAATCGACAAAGATTCCCCGGTGTGGGAAGAACTCGCACGAATCGCGGCCTTCGGCGTGCACAACACCATTCTTCACTGGTCGCCCGATCGGGTTGTCCTCGGTGGTTCGATGTTCAACGAAATCGGCATTCCCGTCCCGCGCGTCAGCTTTCACGTGGAGAGCATCATGCACAAATTTCCGCACATTCCGGAGATCGTCCACTCAAGCCTCGCCGATATCGGAGGATTGTGGGGCGGACTCGCACTTCTAAAACAGCTTGTAAAATAAGGGTTTTTGACCTTACTAAGATTTCTTTTCGGAATTTTGTTTCCGAAGTTCCCAAAAGAGCGGGATGGTTGTTACGACAATGATGAGAAGAATAATGGGAGTGAGGTACTGCTGCACGAAGGGAACTTTTTCGCCCAAATAGTAGCCGAGAAAGGTGACACCTGCCGCCCATGCAAGCGCACCAATAATATTGTAGGTAACGAACGTCCGATATCGCATGCTCACGATCCCTGCAATGATGGGCACGAAGGTGCGCACAATCGGCACGAAGCGGGCAAAGACGACCGTCCGTACGCCGTGGCGGTCGTAGAAGATTTTTGCGCGCTCGAGATATTCGCGCTTGAAGAAGCGCGAATCAGGTCGCAGAAAAAGCCTTACGCCCACCTTGTTGCCAAACCAGTATCCTGCGCTATCCCCAAGGGCCGCGGCGATGGTGAGGAGAGGAATCAGGAGCCACACATCAAAGAATCCCCGGGTCGCCAAGAGTCCGGCCGTGAAGAGCATCGATGAGCCCGGTAGAAAGAATCCGAAAAAAACGCCCGATTCCAAAAACACCACTGCAAAAAGTCCCGGATATCCAATCAGTCGTGCGACATGCATCAAGTCCAAGTGCGGTAGGAGTGAATGAAGCATGTGCGAGCATTATACCTGAAGCGGCGGCGCAAGCATTTTTCTATTATGCAGAGCGGGAATTATTTTTTGGAGAACAGAATTTTCCTGCTGGAAAATTCACTGTCCTCGGGCCAAGCCCTGCGGGGTCTCCAAAAAATAATTCCCGCTCTGCAACCTACACGAAGGACTCCGGGATCGGGAATTTCTTGCACATCGTGCGGATTTCTTCGCGGATATGGTCGAGCTTTTTCTCATCGTCTTTATTTTTCATCGCATCCACCATCAGCTCAGCGACGCGTGCACATTCCTTCTCACCGAAGTTGCGCGTCGTGATCGCGGGCGTGCCGAAGCGGATGCCGGAAGGGTCCATCGGCTTTCTCGTATCGTCCGCAATCGAGTTTTTGTTGAGTGTGATGCCGACGCGATCCAAGAGCGTTTCCGCTTCCTGTCCGGGAATGCCGAGGCTGCCATAGACGTCGGCGAGGATGAGATGGCTCGAGGTGCCTCCGGTAATCATCCGGATGCTTGCGTCTTTAAAGACCTTCTCCATCGCTTTGGCATTCTTGAGAATCTGCGCGGCGTATGTCTTGAAAGCGGGTTGCAACGCTTCTCCGAAACAGATTGCTTTTGCGGCGACCGTATTCATTAAGGGACCTCCCTGTAATCCGGGGAAGATCGATTTATCGATTTTCTTCGCGATCTCTTCGTTTTCGCGCGTGAGGATCATGCCCCCGCGCGGGCCGCGCAGTGTCTTGTGTGTCGTCGTCGTGATGATGTCGAAGCCGTAGTCGAAGGGATTTTTCATTGCCTTGCCTGCGATCATGCCGGCGATGTGTGCAGCGTCCATCACGGCATAGGCGCCGACTTCCCGCGCGATCTCGGAGAATTTCGCATAATCGAGCTCACGCGGATAGGCAGAATAACCCGCAAGCACGATCTTCGGCTTTTCTTTCTTCGCCACCTCGCGCATCTCATCGTAGTCGATCTCGCCCGTGTCGGGATTTTTCATCTTGTAGCGCACGAATCTAAAGATTTTGGTGAGGTAGGTGACCGGATGGCCGTGCGTGAGGTGGCCGCCGTGCGAGAGATCCATACCCAAGACGGTGTCGCCCGGCTCCAGCAGCGCAAAATACATGCCGATATTTGCCGGTGCTCCAGCGTGCGGCTGCACGTTGGCGAATTTTGCATCGAACAATTTTTTCGCCCGATCTCGTGCAATGTCTTCCACTTCGTCCGTATACGTTTGCCCGCCGTAGTAGCGCTTGCCCGGATAACCTTCGGAATATTTATTGGTGAGGCACGAACCGTTGGCCTCGCGCACTGCTTTCGATACATAGTTTTCCGACGGGATCAGTTCGAGTCCCTCCGCTTCTCGGTGCTCTTCGCCTTCGAGGGCTGCGTATACTTCCTTGTCTTGTTTTTTTATATGTGCGTAATCCATATAGATTGATGGTTTGATAATCCGTTTATGTGAGTAGCTAAATCATACGCTAATTCGGCTTGTTCTCCAGGTTTCGGAAACCAGCGACCGTGAGTTCGGCCTTGATCGTCCCGTGCGGATCGTAACCTTCGAGTTTTACGTGTTCGGGTTGGAACGTATCCAAACTCGTCGTTGCATCATCGATCGAAACGGCGGGGAAGTCTTTCGGCTCGCGCGTGAGTTGCTCACGGATCGCCGTTTCGTGATCTTCGTAGTAGTGCACGTCGCCGAAGGTGTGCACGAATTCACCGACCTCGCGGCCAAGAATTTTCGCCACGATGTGGCACAGCAGCGCGTAGCTTGCGATGTTGAACGGGACACCAAGAAAAATATCCGCGCTGCGCTGATAAAGCTGTAGTGACACTTTCCCGTGCTTGATGTTCATCTGGTACATGTTGTGGCAGATGGGGAAGTGGTTGACCTCTTCGGGTTTTGCCATCGCGTAGAGGTATTCGGGATTCCACGACGTGACGATCGCGTTGTGCGCTCCGGAGTCGTTGCGCAATTCCTCGACCGCCCAGCCGAGCTGATCAATACCGCGACCATCTTTTGCGGGCCAATGTCGCCACATGTCGCCGTAAATATTTCGGAGCACACCGTGTTCATTGGCGAACGTTTCGTCACTTTTGATCTTTGCGATAAATTCATCCTTGGTCATCTCTGGCCATTTCTTGCGCTTGGCATGTTCCATGTACGTGCGATAGGGGTAGTCGTCCCAAATGTGCACGTTTTTGTCGACGAGGTACTTGATGTTGTTCTGACCCGAGAGAAACCAGTACAGTTCCTGCAAGACCCCGTTCCAGTAGACCCGCTTGGTCGTAAGGAGCGGAAAGCCTTCCGCAAGATCGAAACGGATCTGCCGGCCGAAAAGCCCGATCGTCGCTTTGCCGTGCCCCTGATCCACTTGCCGGTCGCCCTTATCGAGGAGTTCCTGCATCAGATCGAGATACTGGTACTCGGGGTGGCGGTTCATGGTTATTTTGATGCTCGCGCGCGGCCGTTTTTTGTTTCTTTCTTTGCGGGAACGAAATGTTTCCAATTGTCTTTTGCAAAACGCCCCATCTTTTTGTAATTGAGTTCTGGCGGTGAGCTCAGCTTTGAGAAGGTGATCTGCGCGATCTCCATGCCCGGACGAATAATGATGGGTACATTATTTTGATTGGTGATCTCAAAGGTGATGTGTAAGAAGTGCCCTGGATTGATGATGCCGGCCGTGTTGTGGATCATGAGGCCCACACGAGCGAGGGACGATTTCCCGCCCACCTGCACCAGAAAATGATCGGAGCCAAAATATTCTTTTGAGGTGCCAAGCACCGAAATGCCGGGATGCAATACGAATTCCTCATCATCGGCCTTTTCGATCTCACGCGTCTTGGCGTAGATCTTTCTCGCGGGGTCGATGATGTGCGTAGAGCTCTCTTCGTTGAGCGTGAATTTATTGCCGAGCCGGATATCGTAGCTTGCGGGCTGGAGCTGTGCCGTATTAAAGGGTTCGAGGACGATCTCGCCGCTTTTTACTGCCTTTTTGATGTCCACGTCGGAAAGAAACATAGGTGATCATTCTACTATAAATATCTTTTCTGTGCCGTAGTACTCCGGCCAGTGTTTGTTGTAGAACGCAAACATGCGCTCAAGGCGATCTTGGGGCAACTCCACGACCCCCAGTTTCTTCATAAAAGACTGTATTTCCTCGCGAGCCGCCGCGACCTTCGATTCATCGTCTACCACGCGCTCGAATTCGGCGAGCCATCCGTAGCCGGCGTTTTTGTCCAGTGTGATGTTGATCCCGTTGCAGATATATTCTTCACGTTCGCGCGACCACTTCGCCTGATATTTGAACCCTGCCGAAAGGATAAGTTCGTCGAGTTCATCGAGAGAAAGGGGAAGTTTCTCTTCAAACTCAATTCTCGAAACGCCATTGGCGCTCGAATCATTCCCCACCGACGCTTTCACGACAAAAAATACGATGCCGTCTTTGTCGCGCGTGCGCACCGAAAAGTCGCTCGCGCGTGCTGCGAGATCTTCGAGCTTAATTTCCGCGACAGGCGAGAGATGCGGCGAGATGACGTCGGCAAGCTTCGCAAGCGTCCCGCCTCCCGACCCGAGCGCAGTCGAGGGTTCAAAATAATGATTGAGTTGTTTGTTTTTCGATTCGAGTTTGCAATCGGGATCAACAGCTTCCATTGCTTCACGCACCTGCTCGGCACGATCCGGGTTGCCGAGGAGCGATTTTATTTCAACTTCGTAGGTTTGCATGGCGAGGGAAACCTATTATAGTCGAGGCATGCAAAAGCCGATAGTCGCTGCCGTGGTTGCGATTGGTAAGCATCGTGAGCTCGGCAAAGAAGGGAAATTGCTCTGGCATATTCCCGACGACCTCAAGCGATTTAAGGCGCTAACGCTCGGTCACCCGATCATTTTGGGCCGCAAAACCTTCGAGTCTATCGTCGGCTACCTAGGGAAGCCGTTGCCTGGTCGCACCAATATCGTCGTCACGCGTGATCCCAATTGGAAGTATGAAGGTGTTATCGTCGTTCCATCGTTAGACGCCGCAATCGAGAAAGCGAAGCAACTCGACTCCGAAGAAATTCACATCGGCGGTGGAGCACAAATTTACGAGCAAGCGCTGCCTTATATCGACAAGCTCTACCTTACTATCATCGATGATACAAAAGACGCCGACTCTTTCTTCCCGCCGTATGAAGATCAATTTACGAAAAAAGTTTTTGAGGAGGAGCGGGAGTGGAATGGATTGAAATATCGGTGGGTGGATTTGGGGAGGTAACTCATAAAAAGCGAACGCTGCACCGGGTGTCGGACCCGAATGCAGCGCCCAAAATATTTGCCGTCAGACAGAGATCCGCGCTCAGTCTGAGGTAGTTGCTGTAGGACGTTCGACGTAGGAGACCTCGGCTGTCTTGGTCCAAAAGTTGACACGGAGTTGCCCGCAACACGGGATGTGATTGATCTCCAGATTTCCGTCGTAGACCAACATTTTGCCGTAAAGCTCGGCCTGGCTCCGTTCGCTCTCGGGCCGATCCTCCCAGTTCCGGACGAAGTGCCGCCATTGCTTTGCCAGAGAACGCAGCTCCAAGATCGGTATGCCGAGCTCAAAACTTCCGACGACTCGCAATCCTCCCGGAAGAATGTGATCGTAGGCAACGGTCGTTACGATGTGGCTCTGCGTGTCGCGATTGCCGTGCCTGATCTTCAGCGTTTCTTTTTCCATCCCGGGTTTGGCGGCCTGGGTTGGGGCTTGCTCTTCAGCCAGGTCCTCCTTGGTCGTCGTCCGGGCCCGAGCTTCTTCGTGGTCGAAAATGCTCGCCTGAAGGCCGCGCAATGTCAGTGTCTCGCTCATGTTCTGCTCCTCATGATTCAGGGACGCTACTATGTGAATTTTTAATTCCGCCGTAGCTCGCGGAACCCAAAAACATTATAATATCATTAAGAAGCAATGTCAATTTGCTCAGATTAAAAATAAATAAGCGACCCCGGTGATCCGCGCTGGATTCACCGGGGTTGCGCTACGAGCGCGTGCGCTCGCAGTAACTTTCAAACTTACTTGGATCAGCTCGCAGCTTGACGTGCTGCGATGCTGAAGACGTTGGTCAGGCCGTACATGCGCTTGAAGGCGGGGACGACTTCCTGGACCGTGTTCACGACTGCGAATCGATCGCGGAACTCCAGATCTTGCCGCACGAACTGCTGTTCCCGCATCAGCGCGATATCCGCGAGGACGTGGCGGAAACAGTCGCGGGTATTGACGAGGACGAGGCCGACATCGTGATAACCGATTTGAAGGCCCGTAAGCTCCTCCCAGAGCTCGTCCCTTGTGCCAGCGCCACCGCCGAGGACAACGAACCCGTTGGTCCACCGCTTCCTCCCCGTCTTCGGATCGGTGATATAGCGGAAGTTGCGCTTCCGCTCGTACATGTCCGAGGTAACGATGAGCTCGTAGCGGTCGCCAAGCTGGCCATGATCGCCGGAAATCGGCTGCTCTCGGGCACGCAGCTCTTCCGGGATGATGGCGGTCAAGTAGCCGCCATGGGAAAGCACCGAGGAACCAAGTGCGCCCATGACACCGATGGACCCGCCGCCGAATCTCACGCGGATTCCCGCATCGCAGCAGATCTCGCCGAGATCATGGCCGCTACGCACGAAGTCGGGGTGATTGCCGGGACCGGAACCGCAGTAGACGGTCAACTCCCCGATGGAGGTGGCCGTACTTTCATGTGGACGTACTAGCAAGACACCATCCTTTCTTGGCTTCGCTCCCTAAGGAGACTATTACAGGTCTGCGGGTGTTACCCGCAGAGTTGGATGCCGTTTTTACGCGAAACCGTACGGCGAACGGCTCTAAAGCGAAATATAATCACACCAGATGGTCTCGGTCAAGTCAAGTCTTCATCTTGCCAAACCTTTCAATACTTTCAGGTAGAGATCTTCGACGATTTTTTGCTGGGCCTTTCCCGTTTTCACATAATGATCAAGGCCGGGGGCGGCGTTGATTTCTAGGATGTTATATTTATGGGGTTTTTGAGCGATAGTTCCGTCGATGATAAGATCGACACCGCAGAGGCGAAGGCCCATGTCGCGGGTGATATGAATAGCAAGTTTTTTGAATTCGTGGTGGACTTGGTGCGTGACATCCACCGCATCGCCACCACTTGAGAGATTTGCGTTGTCGAGGAGGAATAGTTGTTCGCCATGCATCAGGACTGACTTCAAGGTTCGACCTTGATGTTTGAGTTTGTTGGCAATGCGGGGGTCGTTGAGTTTGATGCGAGTGTCGCGGCTTGCAGCTACGAATGTCCGTGCTTTTTTCGCAAGTAATTGTTTTATCGTCGAGTGGCCATCGCCGATCACATTGAGTGCAATGCGCTCGTATGCGGAGATAATTTCTTTGTCGAGTACGACAATGCGGTAATCGCGCCCGTGCACGAGACGCTGCATCAGCGCCACGCGATCGTTTTTGAAAATGACCTTCATCGCACGCTGCAATTCCGATTTGTTGTAGACGAGAAAAACGTCCGTACCATGCGTCCCATTGTTAGGTTTTACGATCACAGGGAAGCCGAGTTTTTTCGCATATCGATACGCGGCATCGATAGTGCGCTTCGAGCCGATCGCTTCGCACCACTCTTTGGAGAAAAACGTTCTGCCGGGAATCGTGCGGTAGCCCATGTGGCGCATGAAAAAGTTCGCATAATCTTTGTCTTTGGCAATATCCGCCGAGCCAACCGAATTGCAATCGAGCGTGTTGTAGCGGAAATAGGATTTCCTGCCGTTTTTAAAAGTTATTTGCCCGGCGATTTTCCATTCTGGCTCGAGCACAACCTTCGCGCCGATCTTCCGAGCGAGTTTTTTGAGCATTCCGGCGAGTACCAAGCGTTCTGGTTTCAGGTACATCGGCGCATAGTGCCAGAGTTGACGACAAGGTTCAATGGTAGTATTATCAGGTATGACAAGCCGTATCGCGGTCTTCTCGAAAATCGAAGACGCCCGCGCACGAGCTTACCTCCAAACCCTGCAGACCCGCTTTCCTCAAAGCGGGCTTTCAGATGTTGCGCTCGCACAGATATATACAGTCGATGCGCAGCTCTCCGCCGACATCGAAACAGCAGCCCATGGCCTTACAAATCCCATTATCGAAACATACTCGATCAATGATCTGCCGGCGCCGCAGGATTTCACGTTCGCGGTCGAAATCGGATTTTTGCCCGGTGTCACCGACAACGTAGGACATACTGCAAGAGAAACGATAGAAGATGCAACTGCAAGAAAATTCAGCGAAGGCGAAGCGGTCTATTCGTCGCTCGTACTATTTCTCAGCGGCCAACTCTCGCGAGAAATCGTCGAGCACATGGCACAAGAACTCTACAACCCGCTCATCGAGCGGGCGAATATTTTTAGTGCTCGTGAGCAGATTCCGATCGTCGTTCCGAAAGTTTCATTGCATGAGGAGGTGGGGGCTGAAGAAGTAAATTTGAATGTCGATGATGCGGAATTGCAGAAGATCAGCAAAGAGGGGATCAAGAGTCGCGGCCCGCTCGCCCTTTCGCTCAATTCGATGCGGGCGATCCGCGATCACTTCAAGAAACTGAAACGCAATCCGACCGACGTCGAGCTCGAATCGCTTGCGCAGACGTGGTCGGAACACTGCAAACACACGATATTCAGCGATCCGCTCGACGAAATTCAAGATGGCATTTACCGCCACTACATCAAAGGCGCTACGGAAAAGATTCGCAAGCAAAAAGGCGCAAAAGATTTTTGCGTTTCCGTATTCAAAGATAATTCTGGTGCGATCGCGTTCGACAGCAAATATTTGATCACGCACAAAGTCGAAACACACAACGCGCCATCAGCGCTCGACCCGTACGGCGGCTCCGTAACCGCAATCGTCGGCGTCAATCGCGATGCACTCGGATTCGGGCTCGGCGCAAAGCCAATCGCCAATACGTACGGCTTTTGCGTCGCCGATCCCAATGATGCGACCGAACTCTTTCGCGACGCTGATAAAAAACAGCCGCTTTTGCCAGCACGGCGTATCCTCGAAGGCATCGTGCGCGGTATCAACGCCGGCGGCAATCAAACCGGCATTCCGACGCCGCTCGGATTCGTTGCGGTCGATCCCTCGTATCGCGGCAAGCCGCTCGTCTACGGCGGTACGGTCGGCCTCATTCCCCGCAAAGTGAAAGGCAAAAAAATGTACGAGAAAAAGGCGAAGCCGGGTGATTACATCGTGATGATCGGCGGGCGCGTCGGGCTCGATGGCATTCACGGTGCCACTTTCTCATCCGAATCGCTCTCTGCCGGTTCTCCGGCGACCGCTGTGCAGATCGGCGATCCGATCACGCAGAAAAAGTTTCTCGATGCTATCGTGCGTGAAGCGCGGGACGCAGGACTCTATAGCAGCATCACCGATGACGGCGCAGGCGGGCTCTCGGGCTCGGTCGGCGAAATGGCAAAAGAGAGCGGCGGTTGTGAAGTCGATTTGCAAAAAGTCCCGCTCAAATATCCAGGGCTCTCACCATGGCAAATTTGGATCTCGGAATCGCAAGAGCGCATGACACTCGCTGTCCCGAAGGCCAAATGGGCCAAACTGAAAAAGATTTTCGATCGGCACGATGTGGAAGCGACCGTGATCGGCACATTCACCAAATCCGGGAAGTGCATCGTAAAGCACGGCGGCAAAGAAGTGATGGACCTGCAGCTCTCGTTCTTGCACGATGGCCGTCCGATCGAATCGCAAAAAACCGTGCAGCCAAGCTACCCGACGATGGAAGTTGCCGCCGATAAACGAGCGATTGATCTCAACGACACCATATTGAAAATGATCGTGCGTCCTTCAATCGGCTCAATCAATTTCATCTCGCAGCAATACGATCACGAAGTGCAGGGGATGTCGGTCACCAAACCGATCGAAGGGAAGGGCAGGGTCAATACCGATGCGGGCGTCATTCAGCCACTGCCAGATTCAGAGCGCGGAGTCGTCCTCGCGCATGGGTATGCACCGTGGTATTCGCAGATCGATACCTACGCGATGGCCGCTGCCTCGATCGATACCGCGATCCGCAATGCGGTTTGCGCGGGAGCTTCGCGCGACTATCTTGCGATTCTCGACAATTTCTGCTGGTCTTCTTCGGAAAAACCGGAACGACTCTACGAGCTCAAAGAAGCCGCGCGCGCTTGTTACGACTACGCGGTCGCCTACGGTACGCCCTTTATTTCCGGCAAAGACAGCATGTACAACGACTTTCGCGGGTATAAAGCCAATGGAGAAAAAATCCACATCGCGGCGTTGCCGACCCTACTCGTCTCGGCAATCGGAGTTATGCCAGATGTACGCAAAGCAATCACGATCGATTTCAAACGTGTGGGCGATTTGATCTATCTGATCGGTGAGACGAAGGACGAACTCGGCGGATCAGAATACTACACGATGCTCGGCGAAATAGGAGTAAGCGTTCCCAAAGTTGATGCCAAAAGGAATGCAAAAGCGTACGATGCGCTCGCAAAAGCAATCCAGAAAGATCTGGTAGCATCTGCAATCGGCGTAGGCCGCGGCGGTCTTGCAATCGCACTTGCGAAATCAGCGATCGCAGGGCAGCTGGGGCTTGAGGCTGATCTGCGCAGTATTCCCGGCACGGCGCGCAAAGACGATGCGATACTTTTCTCCGAATCTCAGGGTCGCATGCTCGTATCGATTCGCCGCGAAGCGCAAAAAGAATTTGAGAAGGTATTTAGTGGCGTTGCGTTGACTCGAATCGGAGAAGTCATCCAAGATCACGAGGTTTCAATCACGCTCCCGCAGGCAAAGGTCGAATTGCCGCTTTCGGCGCTCACGGAAAGCTACCGGTCGTTTTTCAAACAGTGGTGATATGAAAAAACCACACGTCATAATCTTTTCCGGCTACGGTCTCAATACCGAGGACGAAACAAAGGCCGCATTCGAATCGGTAGGGGCGACCGCGGAGATCATTCACCTCAATGACATCATCGCCAAGCCGTCGGTTTTGAAAAAAGCGCAGATACTCGTTTTCGGTGGCGGATTTGCCTATGCCGACGATACTGGCGCGGGTAAGGCATATGGCAATCGCGTCAGGCATCACCTCGGTAAAGAGATCGAGGAATTCCTCGCGCGCGATACGCTCCTGATCGGGATTTGCAACGGCTTCCAGATCATCACGAATGCGGGCATTTTGCCGGGTGCGCTCATTGCCAACGACATTCCACGCTACTCGTGCCGCTGGGTCGATCTCGAAGTGAAAAACGACAGTCCGTGGCTCAAGGGCATGAGGCGCTTTCCGGTCCCTATCGCGCACGGCGAAGGAAAATTTTATGCACCCAAAGAAATGCTCGAGCAACTAAAAAAAGAAAACGCCATCGCGCTTGCGTATACTTCCGGAGAAGTCACGAAGCAATTCGGTTTGCCATTCAATCCGAATGGTTCGCTCGAAAACATCGCCGGCATCACGGCATACAACGGTCGCGTCTTGGGTCTCATGCCGCACGCCGAGCGCGCCGTGCGCTTCACGCAGCTGCCGCATTGGACGTGGCTCAAGGAGGAATACATCCGCAACGAAAAAAAATTGCCGACAGAAGGTCCGGGGTTGCAGCTCTTCCGTAATGCAGTCAATTATTTCAAACATGATTAAACTCGTCGTATTCGATTGGAACGGAGTATTGATAGATGATGCGCAGGCCAATGCCGATACAGTCAGCCATATATTAAAATCGTACGGCCGCAGCCCCATTACGCTGGAGCGCTATCGCGACATCTTCGAGATTCCCGCACGCAAGATTTATCTGCAAGAAGGTTTTAGCGAAGAAGAAATTGAACGCGAAGGAATGTGGATTCAGGAGATGTTTCATCAGGATTACGAACCGCGCATCGCAGGCGTTGAAATGCGAGAGGGTGCACGAGTGCTCCTCGAGTGGCTCGCTGAGAAAGAAGTCGAATGCATCATCTTGAGCAATCACGTGACGGAGGCAATCGAATTTCAGCTCAAACGACTCGAAATCAAAAATTTCTTTTCTGTCGTGCTCGCGAATAACCCGCATGATGCAATGCATGCCCAAAATAAATACGAAAAGCTGATCGCATTCCTGAAAGACCGACCGTACCGCACTGAGGAGGTACTCATCATCGGCGATTCGGTCGAAGAAACGCAAGCGGGGAAGAAAGCCGGCATACACACAGTCGCGATCACGGGCGGCTACGTGTCTGAAGCGAGGCTCAGGCAAGCGAAACCAGATCACCTCATTCACAACCTCACGAGCATGATAGATATTATTAAAAAGGTATAATCAACGCTATGAAACCACTTGTCGGCATTTTGATGGGTTCGGATTCGGATTTGCCGGTCATGCAGGATGCAGCGAAAGTGCTCGAAGAATTCGGTATCGGCTCAGAAGTACACACGCTCTCCGCACATCGCACGCCTGAGGCCGTCGTTGAATACGTAGCGAAATCTGAGGCGGGTGGATACAAAGTATTCATCTGCGGCGCCGGAGGCGCCGCGCATTTGGCCGGAGTCGTCGCGGCGCACACGGCGCTTCCCGTCATCGGCGTGCCGATCATGAACAAGACGGCAGCAGGTGTTGACGCATTATTTTCAACAGTCCAAATGCCGCCGGGAATTCCTGTGGCGACCGTCGCGATCAATGGGGCCAAGAACGCGGGCATTCTCGCTGCTCAGATTATTGGGGCGGGAGACATGAGTGTTCGTGCCAAAGTGAGCGCATACAAGGAAAAAATGGCAAAAGACATCAAAACAAAGGACGATGAGCTACAGGAAAAAGGATTTAAAAAATATCTTGAAGACAAAGGATTGGTATGAACGACGCGTACGCACAAGCGGGCGTCAACAGAGATACTGAGAACGAAACGAAAGCAGGAATGGCAGGCGCTCTCGAGACAAGCGACCAGCGCGTACTCAACAAAATTGGTGCATTCGCCACGCTCTACGATGGTTCATTTACCGAATACAAACATCCCGTTTTGGTTTTAAAAACCGAAGAACCCGGAACGAAGCAATTGATCGCGCTCCGAAATGACAGCGTCGAGACGATCTGTGAGGATTTGGTCAATCATTTGGTCAACGATTGTATCGTGATGGGAGCCCGGCCACTCTCGATTCAAGATTGCATCGTGGCGGGGAAAGTCGAGAAACCGATCGTACTGCGGATGGTGAAGGCCTTTGCGCACGCCGCGAAGGATAACGGATGCACGCTCACTGGCGGGGAGACTTCCTGGCAGCCCGGCACCATTCCCGACGGCACATATATTTTAACCGCGAGCATTGTCGGTGTCGTTGAAAAAGAAAAGATCATCGACGGATCGAACATTCAAGAAGGCGACGTAGTGCTTGCGCTCGCATCAAACGGCATTCATACCAATGGCTTCTCACTGGTTCGTAAAATCATGGAAGCATCGCCGAAGCTGTTACAAGAATCCGTCGGGGGCAAACCATTTCTCGAATCGATCCTCACGCCGCATCGCGCCTATTACATGGCGCTCAAAGACCTCTTTCCACAGAGCGGTCTCACGGGACTGGCGCACATCACCGGTGGCGGGATCAAGGAAAACCTCAACCGCATTTTGCCCACCGGTTTAAACGCACGTATTGATCTCTCAAAAATCCGCATCTTGCCAATATTCGCGACGCTCAAAAAATTTGGCAATCTGGAAGATACGGACATGCTTCGCACGTTCAACATGGGGGTGGGAATGACGGCGGTCGTGCGAAGAGAATTTACGGAGGAGGCAATTGCTCATCTTAAGGCCGGTGGAGTGGAAGCCTACGAAATCGGTCTTATTTCCAAGGGCAGCGGGGAAGTAGCCTTTGCGGGCGAGCTCCAGTGGTCTTGACAATTTATCTGTTTAATGTACAATGGCACATGACTGAAGTACTGAAAGAAACCAAGTTCACTGCTCTCGGTGAAAAGAAAACAGGAAAAGTGCGTGACATCTATATTCAGCCCGATCGGCTGATTTTGGTTACGACCGACCGACACTCATCCTTTGACCGCATCATCGCGCATATTCCGTGGAAAGGGCAGGTGCTCAACCAAGTGAGCGCGTGGTGGTTCGATGAGACGAAAGATATCGTCCCCAATCACGTGCTCGCCGTACCCGATCCGAATGTAACCGTCGGTAAAAAAATGAAAATGGTTCCCGTGGAGGCCGTAATGCGTGGCTACCTCACCGGCGTGACCGACACCTCGATCTGGACGCGCTACCAAAAGGGGATGCGCGAATTCGGCGACCTCAAACTCGAAGACGGTCTCAAAAAGAATACGAAGCTCCCGAAGCCCGTCTTCGATCCGACGACCAAAGAAGATACGCACGACCGCGCGATTTCGACGGAACAGATGGTCGAGGAAGGTCTCATTACGAAAGAGTTGCTCACAGAAGTAAAAGATACGGCGACGAAACTTTTCTTGCGTGGCCAGGAACTCGCGGCACAGAAGGGTCTCATCCTTGTCGACACCAAATATGAATTCGGGACCGACGAGAACGGCAAACTTGTTTTGATCGATGAAATTCACACGCCGGATTCTTCGCGATATTGGCAGATGGAGGGGTATGAAGAGAGTTTAAAAAACGGTACTGAGCCGAAAAGTTTCGATAAAGAATTTTTGCGCTTGTGGTTCAAAGAGCATTGCGATCCGTACAAAGATGCAAAGCTTCCCGACGCACCGCCTGAGCTTGTAGAAGAGCTTTCGCGGCGCTACATTCGAATGTACGAGCAGATCACGGGAGAAACATTCGTACCCGGCGACCTGCCTGTCATCGCGCGAATGGAGAAAAATCTAAAACCCTATGAGCGATCCTGACCAGCGCAACAACGTCCCGCTTACGCCGCTTACCGCGGTTGCGGCTGTCGATGGTCGTTATTGGAGCACAGGCGTCGCGCTCTCCGAATATTTCAGCGAATATGGACTCATCCGCAAGCGCTTGGTCGTCGAGTGCGAGTACCTCATCGCGCTTTCTGAAACTCCGCAAGTCGGCATGCGGCAGCTCACCAACGAAGAGAAGACGATATTGCGCCAACTGCCCAATATCGATATCAAAGACGCCGAGATCGTGAAAAAAATCGAAGCGGAAGGATACGACGATATTCCCGCAACCAATCACGACGTGAAGGCGGTCGAGTATTTCATAAAAAAGAAGCTCGCGGGCACGTCGCTCAAAGACATCGCCGAGTGGACGCACTTTGCACTTACTTCCGAAGATATCAACAGCGTAGCTTACGGCATGGCGCTGCGTTCTGCACTGCAAGCAGCCATCCTTCCGGCGCTTGAAGAAATCGGTGCATCATTGATGGCGATCGCGCAAGATCACGCCGCAACGCCGATGCTCTCGCGCACCCACGGCCAAAGCGCCTCGCCGACGACATTTGGCAAAGAGATGCGGGTCTTTGAATCGCGCCTAGCCCGACAGATTGACCAGCTCTGCGGTCGCTCGGTCTTGGTCAAATTCGCGGGAGCGGTCGGTAATTACAACGCGCATTCAATTGCGCTCCCGAACGTCGATTGGTCGTCGTTCTCAAAAAAGTTCATCCAACGTCTGAATGAAGGCTATAAGATTCAAATCGAGTTGAATGAGATCACGACACAGATCGAACCACACGATACCTATGCGGAGATGTTCGATAATCTCCGCCGCGCCAACACGATCCTTCTTGATTTTTCGCAAGACATGTGGCGCTACATTTCTGACGGCTGGGTGAGTCAAAAATCAAAAGAAGGAGAGATCGGTTCTTCCACAATGCCGCATAAGGTGAATCCCATCGATTTCGAAAATGCGGAGGGGAACTTGGGAGTTGCCAACGCTTTGTTCGAACACTTTTCACGCAAGCTCCCCATATCCCGCATGCAACGCGATCTATCCGACTCAACCGTCCTACGTACATTTGGTACCGCATTCGGCCACTCGCTCATCGGCTACCGATCGCTTATCCGCGGGCTCGGCAAGGTCAGCGTCAACGAAAAAGCAATGCTGGCAGAATTGCAGCAGCATCCGGAAGTGCTAGCGGAAGCCATTCAGACCGTGTTGCGCAAAGAAGGTGTCGAAGTCCCGTATGAAAAACTGAAAGCGCTCACGCGCGGGAGGGAAGTCACAATCGAGGATTTTGCTGTCTTCATCGAGGGACTTGCCGTCGGCGACGAGCTAAAAAAGCGTCTCAAGGCGCTCCGGCCGGAGAATTATATTGGACTCGCAAGTGAAATCGCCAAGGGACAGAAATGAAGTTTAGGTGAAGCAGTCGTGTAAGCGGGGCAGACCCCTCTCGTCTTCATTAACGCAAAGGTCGTTAGCATTATCAACCAATGCAATAAATTATGACTACCTTCATCAAACGCGAAGCCCTCGCCATTGTGGCACCGCTCGCTGTTCTTTTCGTCATCGCGTTCATCGGCATGCGATACGCTGAGGCACTCGTGACAACCACCCTTGATCCGGGTGCGACAGGCGCTGATGTTTCCGAGCTCCAGACCTATCTCGCGACGGATGCATCCATCTATCCAGAAGGACTTGTGACCGGCTACTACGGCCCCTTGACGATGGCTGCGGTGCAGCGCTTCCAGTGCAAGTACGCAATCGTTTGCTCTGGCGACGTGAGCTCGACCGGTTACGGCCGTGTCGGGCCCCTGACGCTTGCGAAAATCCAATCGCTCGAAGGCGACACGACATCTTCGTCTTCCAGCTCCAACGACGGCGGCTTTGCCCCAATCATGAGCCCGGAGACGGTGACCGTTGCCTCGACTTCGGCGACACTCTCCTGGACGACCAATCAGGCGTCGGAGAATAGTGTCTTGTACGCGTCGACGTGGCCTTTCTACATCGGGACCGCGCCAAGCGCCTCAAGTCCGACATTCAGCACGACAGCAAGCGTGACGCTGCAAGGTCTCGTTCCCAACCACACGTATTTCTACGTGCGCCAATCCGTTAACGGAGCAGGCGACGTGCAGTACGATATGGGCAAGAGCTTCACCACAAGCAGTCAGTAAAAACGTGATCAAAAAACCCGGAGGCAACTGCCTCCGGGTTTTTCGCTAGATGTCTGCAGATTTTTGAGTGAGCACAAGTGCAGCGGCAATGAAGTGAAGTCTGTTAGGAGCGTCCGGCTTCTTCCAGTCTTTATCTGATGCCCCTAAAATACTTGCTACTATAGATGCACGCGGAATGTCAGCAAAATTTCCCAAAAGATGTTTAGCCTCGACCTGATCATCTATGGATGTTTCTTTCAAAATCCTAACCCCTTTCCGCCGCGCTTCGGCGAGGAGCTCAGGATCAACGTTATCTTCTGAAGTTCTTTCACCCTCTCCGGGTGGCAACTGTGAACCTTTCCATGGTACCGCCTCAAAAATCTGAGGTGTAGACCAAGGTTTTTTGCCTTTGTCATCTCCGTCTTCGATCCCCATATAGAGATTTATTGTTTCAATCCCAACCCCGTTCGGATCAGATACCAATTGATGGCAATAAGGACGACGATCATGCCCGTGAGAACTGCAAGCGAAATCGTGAGCGGTATGTCGGCGATGCCGAGGAAGCCATAGCGGAAGCCGTTGATGAGGTAGAAGATCGGATTGACGAACGTGACGTACTGTGCGGCCTGCGGTAGCGAGTGCACGGAGTAGAAGACACCGCCCAAGTAGACGAGCGGCGTGAGCACGAAGGTGGGAACGAGGTTGATGCCATCAATAGATTTTGCGTAGACGCCGTTGACGAGACCTGCGAGCGCAAAGACGATCGCTGTGAGAATCCCAAAGCCGAGAATGATCAGAATACTGTGCACTGCCAAATGCAAGCCCGTGAATAATACCGACACGATCATAACGATCGCACCGACCAAGACGCCGCGAATGACGCCGCCCGAAACGAACCCCGCGATGATGAGCCACGGCGGCATGGGGGAGACGAGCATCTCATCGATCGAGCGGGCGAAGAATTTTGATTGGAAGAACGTGAACGAGCTGTTGGCGTAGGAAGACGTCACGATCGCGAGCATCACCAAACCGGGCACCACGAAACTCATGTAATTGACGCCTTGCATCTGTCCGATGCGCGAGCCCAAGACAGAACCGAAAATAGCGAAATACAAGCACGACGTGATGACGCTGGGCAGAAATGTCTGCACCCAGATGCGAAAAATGCGCACCACGTCTTTACGCACCATCGTATAAAACGCGATCCATTTGTGGTAGTTATCCATAATTATTTTTCGCTCGTGAGCTTAAGGAATACTTCTTCGAGTTTGCCGCCGCGGAAGCCGTCGGTGGGTTCGGCGCCATCATCGTGCATCGCGAGGATTTCCCTCATCGTGCCGTTGGCCACTATCGAGCCTTTATTGATGATGGCGACGTGTTTTGCCAATTGCTCGGCTTCTTCGAGGTAGTGCGTCGTGAGAAGGATGGTCAAGCCTCCCGAGGTGAGTTTTTTCAGATACTCCCACATCCCGCGGCGCAGCTCTACATCGACACCCGCCGTCGGCTCGTCGAGAATGAGAAACTTCGGCTGGTGGATGAGCGCGCGTGCAATCATGAGCCTACGCTTCATGCCCCCGGAGAGTTGCATACCGGTGCCTTCCATTTTGTCGCCGAGTCCCAAATCGGTGAGGAGCTGCTTTGCACGAGGAATCGCTTCGGAACGGGGGATGCCGTAGTAACCGCCCTGATTCACGACGGTATCGATAGGTTTTTCAAATGGATTGAAATTGATCTCCTGGCCCACGAGGCCGATGAATGTTTTTGCAAACTCGGTCTCTTTGTCGACGTTGTGGCCAAAAACCTCGATTGTGCCGCTCGTTTTGTTTACCAACCCTGCGGTGATACCGATGATAGTCGTTTTACCGGCACCGTTGGGGCCCAGGAGCGCAAAAAAGTCACCTTGAGGGATTTCGAGCGATACGCCTTTGAGCGCTTGGACGCCGTTGCCGTAGGTCTTTTTGAGGTCTTTGATTGAGAGTGCTGAAGCCATATGAGTGGGTATTATAGCAAATTGTTCTTAATGAAGTCGAAGGTTTCGCCCGGGCCTTTGACCGCGTGCGTGGGGATGACCCCGATCACCGTCTCGTCGTTGCCGCCAGGAAAGAGTGCATCGCCGATGTACAAGCACTCATCTTTGTTCCAACTCTCGTGTGCGATGAAGCGCGTGACGTTGAAGCCTTTGTGCTTCCCGGCGAGGATGAAATCGATCGTCGTGGTGCCTGCGGGCATTACTTCGAGGCCGGCGTTTTTCAGAGCCGCGAGTTCTTTTGGGTGGCTCGCCAAGAGTGTACGTCGCTTGGACTGATCCGGATCGTACGCATATTTTTTTTCATTACTTTCGTGGAATCCAAGCGTGGAATAGGCGAGTTGGCTACCGCGATTTTCGAAGAGATCGTTCGGATCGCTCACGTGCAAATCCAACTCCGTGGTCAGTATGTCGGCGAAGAGACGCGCTGCCGTTTCCTGTTCGGGAGAAACTTCTTCGTGCCAGAGAACAGTTCCGCTTTTCTCGACCGCGTAATTGCCTTGCTGGCTGAGCATATAGTAGTGGCCTTTGCTCGGGAGGGGAATCTGCTTTTGAATTTGCTCCTGCGCACCCCCGGTCACCACCACCACGTCGCGCTTTTTGCAGAGTTGTTCAAAGAGCGGCACATACGCGCTCTCCATCAGCGCTCTGCTTGGTGTGAGCGTGTTGTCGAGATCGAAAAAGATGTGCTTTGGCATTCTCAATCTTTGAGCGATAAGGAGCCGATGTAATCTGCCTTGCCAAGCGCGACGCCGTTCTTACGCAGAATCGAATAGGCGGTCGTGACGTGGAAGTAGAAGTTTGGAATAACCTGCTCAGTCACGTACTCGAAGCCGGTCATATGCTTGCCACTCCAGTACGGGAGGATGACTTTGACGCCTTCTTTGCCGATAATCTGTTCAGGTTTGATCGTCTTCAAGAACGCAAGCGTCTTATCGATGCGTGCCTTGAGTTCGGCGACGGTCTTTTCGTTGTCCTCGAATTTCGGGATTTCGATCTCCGCGAGCCGCGCAGCGACGCCTTTGGCGTTGTCGCAGGCCACCTGCACCTGCCGCACGAAGGGGAACTGATCGGAAATAAGGCGGCTCTGCAGAAGCGCATCTTCCTGCAATCCCGGTGGGTGCCATTCGAGTTGCTTGCCTTTGGCGTGCGAATCGAGTTTGTCGAGTATTCCCGAAAGCGCTTTGAGGGCTTTCATCATCGGCGGGACGGTAACGGTGTAGAGATTTGTTTCTGACATATGCTTTACAAAATAAAGTAATTAATAGCTTCGCATTCTACACTGCTTATATGAAGACGTCATGTGGATAGCGCTCGTTTTTCCCAATACGACGCGGAGACGCCCACGTAGTCGGCCACACGGCGCTCGGCAGCAGCCGCGAATTTCACCGCGAGTGTCCAGCGCTCCTGTTCAGGCGAGCCGCTTTTGATCCACGCTTCGAGATCGTCGATCTGTCCAGGATTGGAAAGCACCAAGCGCTGACCTTTTGCTGCTGCGCGCAAGAGGGTGGGGCCGCCGATGTCGGTCTTTTCGATCACATCGGCGGGAGTGGAAGCCGCGTCGGCAATCGTTTTTTCCAATGGATAGAGGGTGACATAAACCAGATCAATACGCGGGACGCCGAGTCGTTCAAGCTCTGCCGTATCCGCGTCGGTCGACAGTAGCCCTGCATGCAGTTCGCGCGAAAGCGTAACCACGCGATGCCCCAAGATCGGCGCGCCGACAATGTCCGCCACATCCTGGCATTTGATGCCATTTTCGTTCAAATATTTCGCCGTCCCCGCAGAGCCGAGCAATCCCCAGCCATTTTCCGTGAGCAATTTGCCCAGTCGCACCAGCGCAGCATCCTTTTCATAACTAGCTAAAAGCGCGGTTTTCATGAGGGGATTCTATCATGCAGCATGATCACCTCGCTACCCAACCTCTTTTGGCTTCATCCGAAATTCGGATAATCGAGTATAATTAATTTCATGATAGATCACACATCGGTTGCGGTGAGCGATTATAAGAAGTCGAAGGAGTTTTATCAGAAGGCGCTCGCGCCGCTCGGCTACGCCATTGGCATGGATTTGCCGGAATACAAAGCGGCCGGATTCAAGCACGGCGGCAAGCAAGACTTTTGGCTCGGCGAGAAGGCGGGCGCAGCGGGCGTGCACGTCGCGTTCGTCGCCGAGAGTAAGAAAGCAGTCGATGATTTCTACGCCGCTGCTATCGCAGCGGGAGGCAAAGACAATGGTAAACCGGGCTATCGCAAAGACTATAGTCCCGGCTATTACGCTGCATTCGTGCATGACCCCGACGGCAGCAACATCGAAGCTCTCTGGCACGATCCCGCGGCAAAATAATCGGCGTTGGCAAATCCTTGAGATTCTAAAAAGTTTTTCGATTATTTCGAACCCATGTAAAACGGCTTGCGGGGATTCTCAGGCATTTCCTTTTCGATCTTCTCGGCGAGCCATTGAAAATATTCTGCCAGATACGGATCCGGCGCAGTTTTTCGTATGCTCAAAACCAGCGGCTTATATTTCTCCCACGCGGTCGTAACAAATGAACCGAGCGTCCTATCCACGAGGTCCATACTGATGAACCCCGCCGACACCTGGAGGCCGAGTGCTTCCATTTGCTGTGCGAGTTGGATAAAGGTGACCTGATCTTCTTCGGGAAGTGCATCGCGCTCTTGCTGGTTCTGCGGCACTTTGTGCGCAGTGACGTAGTGCAAAAGTTCGGCAAATTCGCGCGTTTGAAAATTGCGCAGTGCCTCAAGCGCCAACCGCTCACGGCGGTCTCTCCGTGCCGCGAGGACCTGCGCAATCCCAAACACGAGCGCCACCACGAACGAGAGCGTGAGGGCGACATTGGCGGCGATACTGATGATGTCAGTCATAACCGAGCTCGTCGGCCTCTATTTCCCCGAAGAATCTTTTTTTAGGGTCAAAATTGCATCTTGCACCGTTGTCATGAATTGCGCAGGGAAGATGATAGTAGAGTTTTTCTCTGTGGCGATTTCGGCCATCGTTTGCAGCGTGCGCAACTGCAAGGCTACCGGGTGCGCCGTGATCACGTCGGCCGCTTCGCCGAGCTTGGTTGCTGCCTGGAATTCTCCCTCGGCCGCGACGATCTTGGCGCGGCGTTCGCGCTCGGCCTCGGCTTCCTTGGCCATGGCGCGCTGCATGTTGTCGGGCAGTTGAATGTCCTTAATTTCTACAGCGGTGACCTGCGTGCCCCACGGTTCGGTGTGCGTGTCGATCACGTCTTTGATCTGCTCATTGATCGATGCGGTGTCGGCGAGGAGCTGGTCGAGCGAGAAGCGGCCCACCACATTGCGCACGGTTGTTTGTGAAATCTGATTGATCGCACTCTGGACGTTCTCGATCTGGATCACGGATTTTTCCGGATCGCTGATGTGGTAGTAGGCCACCGCAGCGATGTCGATCGAGACGTTGTCTTTGGTAATGATCTTTTGCGACGGGATCATCATCGTGACAGTGCGCAATGACACGCGGGTCATCGTCTGGAAGGGGACGAACACAAATTTGAGTCCCGGCTGTCGTACGCCGGTGAATTTACCGAGCGTGAGCACTACGCCGCGTTCAAACTGTCGCAACACGCGCAGTGAGATGAGGAGATAGAGCACGACGACGGTAACGGCGATGTAGGTAGCGTCCATAGTTATAGCTGTATATTTTTAATAAAGTCTCTGAAATCCCCATTAAGATCGGGGTGCTTCAAGCCAAACTCTACTACCGTTTTCAAATATTCCAATTTGTTGCCCGTGTCGTAATATTTGCCGTTTTGAATCTCCACGGCATACACATCCTGTTCCTTGGCGAGCGTGCCGATCGCGTCGGCAAGCCAGAGCTCGCCGCCTTTGCCCTCTGGCGTCTCAGCAAGGATTTCAAAAAGTCGCGGTGTCATGATATACGCACCACCGGTCATAAGGTCTGAGGGCGCATCGGCTTGCTTGGGTTTCTCGACGAGCCGATTGATCTTGAAAACGTTGCCTTCCACCGGAGAAATATCCGCAATGCCGTATTTTTCGACTGATTCTTTTGGCACGCGGACGCCGGAGATGTTGGGAACCTCGTATTTTTCCCACGCATCGATCATTTGGCGCAGGCGCGGGGGATTGGAATACAGAAATTCATCGCCCCAGAGAATTGCAAACGGCTCGTCGCCGATGACGCTGCGTGCGTTGAGTACCGGCGTGCCGTTGCCATAGGGGCCTTTTTGTCGCAGGTAGACAAAATTCGCCATGTTGGCGATTTTGCGCACCTCTTCGGCCTGCTTTGTCTTGCCAGCTTCGAGCAGTCGCTTTTCCAATTCAAACGGCTCGTCGAAATGATCTTCGATGCTGCGCTTGTTCCATCCGGTGACGATGATAATCTCCTCGATCCCAGAAGCGACCGCCTCCTCGACCACATATTGAATGATCGGCTTATCGACGATGGGGAGCATTTCTTTAGGCATCGCTTTTGTCGCCGGCAAAAACCGTGTGCCGAGCCCTGCGGCAGGAATCACTGCCTTCCGAATCTTTTGCGCCATTGCCGATTATTGTACTACACCCAAACCCCCAGTATCACACCAATAGCAAGCAGCCCGACGAGGTAGTAGCCGGCGTTGATGAACCACAATTTCCACGGCTTGCCATCCCAGAGCACGGTGCCGAGCGAGACGGGGACGATGAATCCGAGCCAGCTCCAAAATCCTCCCTGCAGACCTGCGGAGATGCCGCCCACATTCAAGTATGTTCCCGCGAGGACAATCGAATGCGCAAGGACAAAGCTCATCACGAGCGCGCCGAGTGCCATGATGGCATAATTCTTCGCCATGCCTTTCTTTTGCGCCTCCGACATTTTGTCGGGCGTAAAGCCCATAAGTGCTGCCCACTGCTTGCCGAAAAGCGGACCGTACCAGAGGTAACCCAAGATCATCATTACGACTGCCGAAACAACGACTGCGAGATAATTAATAGGAACCATAGCAAAATATTGACCCTATAAGCCGCTAATCGATCTATAGTAGCACTTTGCGGAGAAGTGGATAGCGCGCTGGTGGATTTCATGAAAGGAGTCATACTAACGGAGCATATTAATTGGTCGAATTTACCAACCAATTTTTTCTCCCTATCTCTATGAAAGGTTTACACATGATCGCTTGGATACTCGTCATGATCGGAGGCCTCAACTGGCTTTTGGTCGGACTCGGAGGATTCATGGGAAGCAACTGGAACCTGGTCAATCTGCTACTCGGCTCCTGGCCGCAGGTGGAATGGCTCGTCTACGTCTTGGTCGGTCTCTCAGCGGTGTACGAGATCGTCATGCACAAGAAGAACTGCAAAGCGTGCGGTGGCTCTGGAATGTCGATGTAAGCAAGTGGGTTTTTGTATGGCGGGCCGCGGGAGCGGCCCGCATGCGTTGAAAGCAAGGCGCATTTTGGTCAATTACAGTTGTACACGGGTAGGATGGCGCGAATTGTGGGGGTATGTATACTTATCCGTATATAAGTAATCAATAATTTTTATCGTATGGTACGAAAAGCGAATCCGGCCCTCTTGAAGCCGCTCGGTCTCTCTCCTGAACTGGAGGCGGTGGTGGGCAAAGGCCCAATGGCACGAGGCCAGGTGGTGAAGAAACTTTGGGAATACATCAAGGCACACAACCTCCAGAACCCTCAGAACATGCGGAATATCTTGGCCGATGAGAAGCTGAAGGTCATTTTCGGCGGCAAGGGCGAAGTGACGATGTTCGAGATGACGAAACTCGTCTCGGCGCACATGAAGTAATCCGGTTTGGGTATACAAGGAAAGAAGGGGCGCTTTTCGGCGCCCCTTCTTGTGTTTTCCCCATGTTGTCCACAGTTTCTGAGAATAATTTTAGCGACTTTTATATTAGTTCTGCGTATATTTAAGCTAATTATAAATAAAATTATATTAGCGCGCGCATGAATAATACTAAATTAAAAGATTTCCTCGAGATACCGTACGACAAACTCACGGAAATGAATCTGAAGGCGAAAGAGGATGCGGAAAAACTCTCTTCCACACAATTAGAAAAAAAATATACCGACTGGCTCAAAAAAGAAAAACGCGTGAAGGCGGTGACGTTGTGCTTCTCGGATATCGAGGGCAGATTACACATGCTCGATTACGACAAAAAATTCCTCCTCGATTCACTTTCAAATCTCACCTTCGACGGCTCCTCGATCCGCGGATTCACACCGCAACACGAATCTGATCTACGGCTCGATGTGGACTGGTCGTCCATCCGCTTCATGCCCTCCGATATCTTCGGGGCGGGCAAAGTCATCTTCTTTGCGTCGGTAATGAATCGCGACCGCAGCCCCTACATCTCGGATTTCCGGGGCCGACTCAAGCAATACACCGCAGAACTCAAGAAGAAAGAGGGACTTACCGCCTACGCCGCGCCGGAAATCGAGGGATTCGTGATCGATGGCGAGAATGCAGAGCAGAATTTCGACCCAAACGTAGGCTTCAAGCTCATCTCTTCGGGGGGATACTTCCACTCGCTCCCCATGGATCCGTTGCGACAGTTCATCGATGCGTCGGCCGAGGCGCAGCGTGCCCTCGGATTCAAAAATGAAAAGGATCATCCCGAAGTCGCCCCTTCGCAGTTTGAAATGAACTTCTCGTATGCCGAAGTAGTGCGCGCTGCCGATAACGTGCAGCTCTATAAGCTCATTTGCCGTCAGGTCGCACGCACGATGGGGCTCACAGCCACCTTTCTCCCCAAGCCGTTCATGGGAATCAATGGCTCCGGCATGCACACCAACTTCTCGCTCAGTAAAGGCGGCAAGAACATCTTCTACGACCCGAAAGGCGAGGACGGCCTCTCGAAAATCGCGTGGGACTTCATCTGGAAACTCCTCAACCACGCCCCGGAAATCTGTCTCATTCTCAATTCGTCGGTCAACGCGTATCGCCGGCTCGATCCGCATTTCGAGGCACCCAATCAAATCAAGGTCTCCGCGATCGATCGTGGATCGATGATCCGCATTCCGGTGGGCAACGAACGCTCGGCCCGTATCGAGCTGCGATCCGTGGCGCCCGATGCCAATCCGTACCTGCTTCTTTTTACGATGCTCAAAACGGGCATGGAGGGGAAGCGTTTGGCAAAAGACGAGACAAAGCGCGAGCGCGTCCGCTTTTTGTCCGACAACATTTACGACGCGATCAGCTTGTGCAAGTCGAGCAAGTTCATCGCCGACGCATTGGGGGAGGAGAGCAAGGAAAAGTTTATCAAGTTTAAACAAGCCGCGGCGGATCGTTCGCCCAAAGGGCTTGGGACGACCGTGAAGCGGTCGGAGGTCATTTATCATCATGAGGTAACGAATCAACTTCTATGGAACAACTTCTAGAGGCAGGGAAGCGGATGAATTTCTTCGTGCACTTATGTGCATGGCTTATCGTGGGTGCGGTCGTGGGCTACAGCGCAGTCTATTTTGCGGGTGCTTCCGCAGGCGGCGATGCTGCAGCACTCGCCGCGATCAACAGCGGTGACACTGCCTGGATGCTCGCCTCGTCGGCTCTTGTCATGATCATGACACCGGCAGTCGGATTCTTCTACGGTGGTATGGTCTCATCGAAAAACGTCGTCTCCGTCATCAAGCAATCCATGATCGTTCTTGCGCTCATTTCGGTGCAGTGGGTGGTCATCGGCTACAGCTTGGCCTTTGCCCCCGATGCCGGGCACGGATTGATCGGCAATTTGAGTTTCTTTGGTTTACGCGGCGTCGGGTATGCGCCTGATCCCAATTATGCCGGGACGATCCCCGCGCTTGTGTACATGATCTTCCAGGCGATGTTTGCCATTATTACGCCGGCACTTATCATCGGGGCGTTTGTGGAGCGGATCAAATTCAAGACGCTTGTCATCTTCACGCTTCTGTGGGCGACGCTCGTGTACGATCCGGTCGCCCATTGGGTTTGGAGTCCCAACGGCTGGCTGCACGCGCTCGGTGCACTCGACTTTGCCGGAGGAACGGTCGTCCACATGACCGCTGGATTCTCGGCGCTCGCCGCCGCGATGCTCGTGGGCAGGCGCTTGCAGAAGGGCACTCCTGCCAACAATGCCAACAACGTGCCGTTTGTGATTCTTGGCGCGGCGTTGCTGTGGTTTGGCTGGTTCGGATTTAACGCGGGCTCCGCGCTCGCCGCAGGGACGCTCGCCGCAAGTGCATTCGTCGTCACCAACACCGCAGCCGCAGCTGCTGCCCTTACCTGGGTCGCACTCTCATGGGCTGAAAATCGCAAACCGTCGGCCATGGCCGCCGCAATCGGGGCCGTCTGCGGGCTTGTCGCCATCACGCCCGCCTCTGGATTCGTCGGTCCCATCGCCTCTATTGCGGTCGGCATCATCGGCGGCGGGCTGACATACGCCGCTGTCTACTTCAGGAACAGAAGAATGGCACATATCGACGACTCACTCGATGTGTGGGCTGGTCACGGTATCGGTGGACTCACGGGCGCCATTCTCACGGGTATCTTCGCTGAAAAGGCGATCAACGCGGCAGGCAACAACGGTCTCTTGTTCGGTAATCCGCACCAGCTTGTGGTGCAGGTCATTGCAGTCGCTGCAGTCGGCGTCTACTCGTTCGTCGCAACATGGATCATCCTCAAGGTCCTCTCGGCGATCAAATTCCCGCTGCGCGTTTCTTCAAAAGAAGAAGAGCAGGGACTCGACCTTGCGGTCCATGGCGAGCCGGGGTATCGGATGTAATTTTATTCGCACTGTTTTCAAAGCCCGCCGCATAAAATGCGGCGGGCTTTGCTGATCTTAGGATCGAAACGCGGGATGTGAAATTGACCGCAGTGAAATTTGTGAGAGAAGCGGTTTAATCTCATTCATTCCTGCGGGTTTCGTCAGGTGGAAATCAAAACCCGCTTCAGCCGCTTTTCGTTTGTCTTCGTCCTGTCCATAACCGCTGAGCGCAATGAGGAGGGAAGTAGCACCCACAGCGCGCAGTTCGCGGGCAACGGTGTACCCATCAATATCAGGCAGTCCAATATCCAAAATGATCGCATCGGGCTTGTACATTTCTGCCGCCTCGACTACTTGTGCACCCTCGTGGGCCAGCACCGTGCGGTGGCCATTGAGATGCAGCAATGTGCCAAGGCTACGCGCGGCGTCTTCGTTGTCGTCGACAACGAGGATCGTCAATCCGGAGGAGTTCGACGCATCCTGCGCAAGCGCATCAGGATAATCAAATTGCAATACCTCTGGAAATTTTTCTGCGGCCTCATCAAGTCGCACCGACGCCGGAAGCCGCACGATAAACTCGCTTCCTTTTCCCGCCCCGTCGCTCTTGACTTCGATCGTGCCACCGTGCAATTCAATAAGACTTTTGGTGAGCGACAATCCGATACCGACGCCGCCTGCCCGATTGAGCTTGGGATTGATTTGCACGAACCGCTCGAAAATGCGCTCCCGCATCGTTTGCGGAATTCCGATTCCCGTATCGCGTACGCGCACGATCACCATGTCATTTTCATATTCATAACTCAGATCGATTCGTCCGCCCGGCGGCGTGTATTTGGCGGCATTGTGCAGGAGGTTGATCAAGATCTGTTCGATGCGCGTGGGGTCGGCTTGCAGAATGATCGCGGCATCGGGATGCGATGCCGTAAATTCATGCTGCTGCTTTTCCATCATTGGGTGCACAGCGGTGATCGCACGATCCACGATGTCTTGCATAAATACCTCACTCTTTTTGAGCACAAATTTTCGTTGCGTGATGCGAGAAATATCGAGAATGTCGTCGAGAAGATGTGCCATGGAACGTATACGATCGTCCATGATTCCGAGCAGCTCGTTGCGCTCTGCGCGGGGCAGATCGGCGAGCTTCAAGACCTCGACCGAGCTCATGAGCGCGGCGAGGGGATTGCGCAGTTCGTGCCCCAAGAGTGCGATGAACTCGTTCTTCGCGACATCTTCGAGGCTGATTTTTGCGAGCGCCTCTTCGAGTTTTTGCGCATGGCTCCTAAGTTCCACCTGCGCGTTGCGGCGCTGTTCTTCGATCGAGACCAAGATGAAAAAGAATATCGCAAGTAGGAGATCATAGACTTCGGTATTGAAAATGCGCTCCTGCAGCGTCGTGTTGTTCGTCAATACGTAATGCCCATACAGATCGCCACCCAGAGAGATTGCCGTCATCAAGAGGAGGCCGAGCGTGGTAAAGCGCACACCACCGCGGAACGCCAACCAGAACAGCGAGATGATCTGTATGTAAATAAGCGAGATACCGAAGACGCTCGTGTATATCGTGGAAAATAGAAAATAGGTCGATACTAGGAGGAGCACGCTCGAAAGTGCGATTTCGAAGTAGCGCAGCGGTTTACGAGGCGATACGGGGCGGCGAATCCAGCGCATCAGAAACGGCGCCATAACGAGCGCGCTGAGTGCGGAGCCCGTCCACCAGCTGAGCCAATGGCCCACGTACGTGGTTCCGTAGAGCACATTATTGAGACTGATCGCAAGGACGTTCACACTCGGTACGATCATCGTCGTAAAAAGTATCGTTACCCCGATCGCGAACATATCGGTGGGTGTGAAAAAGAGGCGGTTGAATCCAAGCCCGCGAAGTATAAAAAGGCCGATGATTGGCTGTATCGTATTGCCGAGCGTCGAAGCCAGCGTCAATAACAACGGGCCGCCGCCGAGAAGTCCATTAACAAGCGCGCCGAGTGCGATCGCCGGCCACACGATGTAGCCTTCAAGAATGAATGCCGCAAGCGAGACGCCGGCAGGTGCCAAGACGACGCTCGGCGTCGTCCCAAAGCCACGATACAAAAAGCTGGAGAGTTGAGCTGTAAAGAGATACGCCAAAAACACGACAACCATCACCACTACTTTTTGCCGCGGTGTACGAACGGGTGTTGACAGAGCCATACGTTATACGACGAGGCGATACCCAATGCCGCGGATTGTCTCGAGGTGCGTACCGTAATCGCTCTGGTGAAGTTTTTTGCGCAGATTTTTCATGTGCACGTCGAGCACGTTGCTCCACGAGAGGGAATTAAAATCCCATACCTGCGTGCAGAGTTCGTCGCGCGTCACTACTTCATTGGGACGATTTGAAAGGCATTCAAAGAGCGAATATTCTTTTGTCGTCAGTGGAATCTCGGTCGTTCCATACCGCAGTCGATGGGTCGCCGAGTCGATCTCAATGCTCCCGATTTTGCGGCTCGGCGGTATGACCTTTGCGGGTCGGCGCAAGACGGAATTGATTCGCGCGACGAGTTCGTCGGATGAAAAAGGTTTAACCACATAATCGTCGGCACCGCTGTTGAGCAGTTCGATCTTGTTTTTTGTGTCACTCTTGCCGGTAAGAATGATGATCGGTATCGTGAGCCCTCTTTCACGGAGATTTCTGGTGAGGGTTTGGCCGTCCATGCCAGGGAGCCCCAGATCGAGCAGAAGCAGAGAATATTCGTCTTTATAAAGATGCAGGCGGGTTCGTGCCTTGAGCGCGTCGGCGAGCAGGTCAACAGCGAACCCTCTCATTTCAAGGATTTTTTTCAAATTTTCTCCGAGTACTTCCTCATCTTCGACGATAAGCAAACGCATATAAAACACCACTATCCCACCCCTTCTGTGAAGATTCCGTGAAGAGGCATCGGTGAGACCTGTTGCACCTCTATAAGTTTGTCTAAAGCGCCATAGACATGGTCGAGTTGGAGCTGCGCGCCTTCGCTAAGTTGACCCCATACATGCATAAAAGCTTCTTGGGTGAGCATGCACGCTTTTTCTCGATCGGATATGCGTCGCAGACAATACGAAAAGAGATCGTCCACATGAGCGTCAAACAAGGCGATAAAGCTCTGCTGAATAGCACGTGTGGACAGCGCCTGCAACATACGCGACTATACTATATCGGCGCTTTTGAGAGATTTTTCGATTTCAAAAACGATAAGGCGTTTTTTGCCCGGAATATAAGGATGTAATGGCGCTTCTCGGCTTTCGAGACTAAACTAAAGAGTCGATGAAGGTGGTCTTCATCTTTTATTTTTCCCGATCATCTTTTTCATCTTGTCCCAATATTCGCTTTTCCAACCTTTCGTGATCCCCGCATACGCACCCACCGGTACTCCGGTGTGTCCGAAGGTGAGCTTAGTCCCAGTTTTTGTTTTCGTCATCAAAAACATTGCTTTGGAATAATGTCCTTTGGGCCAGCTTGATCCACGCCATGCCTGAATGATGAGACGATCGGGGATGAGTTTGAGATTCTTACCTTCGATCCAGCCGCCGTATGCGGAGATTTTTCCGCCAACTTTTCGGCTGATCTTTGCAGCTTCGCCGCTGAATTTTGCGTGTTTCTTCGAATCCATGAGCATTTCATAGATCTCATGCGGCGTGGCAGGGAAGGTGACAACCTGCTTAATATTTTTTGTTTTCGTCTTTGCTTTCATATCAACAGTATATTCTACATTTCCCCAATAGGAAGCCCTTGACAATATATCCGTAACGGATATATTGGATGTATGGAGAACAAAAAATTAAACCACAATCACATGCCGCTTACTCCCGCGGTCTTTTATATTTTGCTCGCCCTCATCGAGGGACAGCGGCACGGCTACGACATTATGCGTCAGGTAAAACTTGATTCAGGCGGTGTTGTGTCGATGGGGCCGGGGACGTTGTACGGATCCATCGATCGGATGATCAAGGCCGGCCTCGTAAAAGAAAGCGACACGCGCGATCCACGTCGCATCTACTATATGCTCACTGCACTTGGCACGAGCGCATTTGAAGCCGAAGCAAAGCGACTTTCGCAAGCTTCCCAAATCGCCCGCAAGCGCCAATTGCGCGCCGCGTAAGTATGGAACGCACCGAAACATCATCCCGTTCGCTTAGCGTCTACAAACTTCTTTTACTCTTCTATCCCTACCAATACATCGAGCGGCACGGCGCGGAGATGATACAGAATTTCGAAGACTTGCAGCGGGAGTATCCGCTCGTAGCAGTGTGGCTGCTCATCATCAGCGATTTTATTATCAGCGTACCTCGTGAACATATGAACGAATCTACGTCTCGCATCGCGTGCATCAGCTTTCTTACGTATATCCCGTTCCTCACGCTCTTCGCCTTCGGCGCGAGCGGACAAATCTTCGGCGCGTATCCGCTCCAAAGAGCATTCATGGCGCTCGTCGAAGCGCATGTGCGGGTCGCCTTTGCGCTCATTTTCGTCCTGCCGGGATTCGGATTTGTCCTCATGCTCGGCGCGCTCATCGCCGACTTGAGCAAACAGAAAAATTGGAATCCGTTCAGCTTTGCATTCCTCCGCCGCAATATCCTTATTCTCATTCTCGCGGCGCTTGGCTTTGGCATCGTGCTTTTTCTCCCGGCGCACGATATGGTGCCGTGCTATCTCACCCGCGTATTCAGCGAGGGGATACAACAGACTCCCACAATCCTCCAGTATTGCCGCACACATTATTGATCTGCCACTGGCTCGCTCGCTTTTCTGCGAGCGTGATTTCAGCTATACTCTGCTGACATTCCCCGGTAGCGCAATGGTAGCGCAGCTCCCTGTTAAGGAGTTGGTTGTAGGTTCGAGTCCTACCCGGGGAGCAAGCGTCTTTCTAATTATTGTTTTCTTTTAGAGTATTCCCTCTCTGAAGCCTCGTTTCACCTACAGGCCTCATGAGAAGGAGGGATAAACTCGAGCGAGCTTATCCCTTCTTTCTCAGTTTCAGCACTTTGCCGAAACGAACACTAATCCGCTGCTAAAAGCAGGGACTATATGCGAACGCGAATCAAGGTCGGGTTCAACATGTTGACCGTTCCAGAAGTCGAGTTTGCTGCGCCAGTCTGGATCGTGCCGCCGAGACCGCCTGCGCCACCAGCACCGCCTGTGCCAGCCTTCGCACCGCCGTTGTTCTCGTCACCCGTGCCACCATCCACGATTCCGCCGTTACCAGCATCGCCGCCGACGCTACCCAGAGCGGTGTTATCGCCCGTGCGTGCGCGTGCGCGCGTGGTGTTGGTTATGACAGGAGCTGGTCCTGCACCGCCCGAGTTGTCCGTGGTCGCAGTGAGCGTCAAGCCGTTGACGTCGCCGCAGGCACACGCACTCGTAGTCGTACCAACATCAACGCCTACATCGGTGTTGTTGAGGCTGTTGGAGGTACCTGCGTCTGCTGAAGCGTTACCCGTGGTGACGAGCCCGCCCGCGCCGCCGTTACCGCCGTTACCGCCGTTACCACCCAAGGCTCCAGCATTGTTGTTGGATCCAGCCGAGGTTACGTTGCCGCCGACTCCACCCGTGCCACCCTGACTTCCAAGGGCTGTGTTGTCGCCCGTGTGAGAGCTTGCGCGTGTCGTGTTCGTGATCGTGCCACGGTTTGTGGTCGTGATCGTGATTGAGCTCGAGTTGATCGCTGCGAACGCAGGAGTTGCGAACGCAAGCGTACCCATAGACGTAGCAATCGCTGCAGCGATGGCTACCGCCTTTCCAAATTTGTTTTGCATAATGTTTTTTATTTTTTGTATCTTCTAATGTACCGCCGCATTACGTTAACTGCGCGCGCGATAGCCATCGACCTTGTGAACTGCGTGCAGTTCACGGTGTGGCCCATTCGATGCGAACGGACCACACTGTACACTCCACGAAATCACGCTGCACCCTTATAACGAACAAAAAGCGAGGTGCGCTAGACGCACTCGCTTTGCTTACTCTTCTTAACTTTCTATTTTTCCTATCGCGGTCATGGTTAACCGCCGGTTCCCCTTGTGTTGCGGCGCACGCAACGTTCGATGATTATCCCTTGTCTAGCCAAAGTGTCAATGAAATCATGCCTGAATGGGGCATTGCGCCCGACTCTTGACTTCCTGTCAAAGAAAAAGCATAAGCGTATAGAGTTCTGAACGTGTCCAAGTTCCGGAGCTCGAATAAAGACAGGCCTGTCGAACGGCAAAACAAATACTGTCGGTCACCGAAGAATAATGATTCGATTTAGTATACTAGACGTATGGCTCAGAAGATTTCCGGCGGCGTGGCACATGAAATGCCTGCAGACTTGCGAAAAGCTTTAACTTCCGACTCAAAAGCTCTCGCGGCGTGGGAGGATATTACGCCGCTCGCCCGCAACGAATGGATTTGTTGGACTATCTCTGTTAAAACACCAGAAAAGAGAACGGAGCATGTCAGCAGAGTTATTTCAGAACTCAAGGAAGGAATGCGTCGGCCTTGTTGTTGGATGGGTTGCACACACCGAACGGATAAGACGTTAAGTCCTTCGCAAAAATTCGTGCTCAGTAGGCGATCTAAAAAGTAAGCGATTGCCCTCAAGCAAGCAGATTCTAAAATCGTCAAGTCCTGACTATGATATAATGGCGGTATCATGGATAAATGGCGTTCGACACATATCAAGCTTGTCGTACTTGAGCTTGTATTAAGCGTTGCGCTCTTTACGATTGGGCACATCATGGAGAACGCTTATATTCGTGGCGTAGGAGTCGGCCTGCTAATCGCTTGGGTCACAGGAGCCTTGGCCTATTATATTGTGAGAAAGAGGGCTTGAACGTTTCTGCGCGTCGTTTATGACAACCTACGTAGCTCTGTTGCGGGGCATTATGCCGATGAACCCCAACATGAAGAGTGAGCGGCTCAAGGCTTTGTTTGAGTCGCTCGGGTTTAAAAAGGTGCAAACCGTGATCGCAAGCGGCAATGTTGTCTTTACCTCTTCTTCTAGCAATATGGCCGCGCTGGAGGCAAAAATCGAAACGGCACTTCCCGAGAAATTAGGTTTTACCAGCACAACAATCGTTCGCAGCCGCGCCGAGCTTGAGGCGCTGGTTACAAAGAATCCGTTCAAAGGCGTCAAAGACGAAAAGCCTAACTACCTCGTCGTAACGTTTTTCAAAGACAGACGCAAAGAATTATGCACGACGATACATCTCTCCGACGCAACGACTCCCGATTTTATGCGAGCGCTCGAAAAGAAGCATGGCAAGGCAATGACTACCCGCACGTGGAAAACGGTTCACCGCATTCTCAGAAAGATGGAGACAATTTAGCGATTTCCCGAAAGAAGCTGATTGATGATAGCGACCAGCTGTTGCAGTTCATTTTGCAAGCATTCGACGGTCGGCGTTGTCGAACACGTATCCAACGAGCTCAGTGGTGACGTATGTACCTTTCGATATCCATATCCGTATCCGTACGGCCTGATCACGGTGAGAACATTGCCTTGTCCGGACCAAATATTGATGATCGCGCCCGCGGCAACGCAGTTTGCATATCCGTAGCTTGCGCTCGATGGGATCCATGTCCACTGACACTGATCGCCCGATGCACTCACAGTCGTAATGGTTACTTGCAGATTTGCGTTGCCCGATTGGGGACGCGTCGCGTTGCCGGTAAAGGCATACGAAGGCGTTGCATAGACGGTGAACGTACCCGACGACTCTTCCGGATAGATCGGGATACCTCCGGGCAGCGTAAGCATGTAGGTGGAGCCGTTTTGAGTTACCGAGTTGGGGAAAAGTTGGACGTTTGCGCAACCACTGCTTCGATACCCGTATCCGTACAGGGTCCCCGGCGGGATGCAGTAGTTGTACGTGATCCTGATATTTGAAAGCGTGAGGGGGGAGGAGGGGGCTGCTCTGATCGCGATTTGGATCGGAACATAGTTTACTGTCGCCCAGTGGGTGACGTTTCTGGCGCTTATATCAAAGATGGCGAGCGCGTCGTATGAGCCCATCTGTATATTGCCAGAGGGAGAGGATGCATCGCGACCGATCATAACCGTAGGCTTGCCAGTGATAGCGACGGCGACGCTCGCGAGCAAAGAGTTACCACTCTGAATAAGAGAACCGGATGCAAGGGCAAATGAACCTCCGACAAGCACGCCTGCGGCGATAGTGGCGATGACATATGATGTCACTTTGCTCTTAGTGCTCTTGCGCCGCGACCCCTTCGGAGTGGATTTTTTCATTCTTGGATTATGAACTCCCAACACGGTTACTGTACCATCCTGAAATTCTTCATGAGCCGGCTCTGGGGATAACGAGCTATACTGCCGATGTGCAAACGAGCGGATACTTCGAGCGCACGAAACTATTCAATGCGAGCATCGTGCTTGCAGCGCTCGCTCTCCTCCTGCATGCCGTACCTTTTGTGCTCTATGGCAGAGACCCGCTCGGTTACGATGCGGGTTTCTATCGTCGCTATTTGATACAGCCGTTCCTCTCCATCCCCAATATGCAAGTGCCGGGCCTTGGCAATGACGCGCTTCTACCGCGAATTTTTCTGGATCTCGTACGGCTCGCGCATGTGCCCACGGACCTTGCGCTCTATGGCGGGTACGTGCTCCTTTTTGCATGTTTGCCAGTTTTACTTTTTCACTTTCTGCGACCCACGGTCGGCACGCGCGGCGCCTTTATCGCCGGCATTTTTATCATTGCCTCGTCCGTATCCTACAACGCCTACTGGTACATGCTTTTTAAAAATTCGTTCGCGCTCGATCTCTTGCTTCTCGCCTGTATCGCACTTGAGCGCCGCGCGGTGGGGCTCGCCATACTTTTGGATATCGCGATCGCGCTCAGTCACAAAACGAGCGCGATCATCTACCTCCTCACGCTCGGCATGCTTTTTATCATCTCAAAGGGAAGGCGTCGTGAGATCACCGTGCATATCGCGATCGCTGGTGCGTTTTTTGCTCTTGTAAATTTCTCGCTCGTGCGGCAAGTCGAGCTTGCGCTGCCGAACGCAGTTTTTCTGGAGTGGCCCCAGTATCTGTGGTTCTCGGCGCCGTTTCTCCTCCTTATCGTATGCGGATGGAGGGTATTCCGGCTGCAAAAGATCCCGCGCACGCTGATCGCTTTTGCTTTTGCAAGCCTTGCCTTTCCCATTCTCCACCTGCCGTTTTATGAACGCATCTTCGTATTCTCTGATGTTGCACTTGCGGCATTTGCGGCTTATGCGGCAGACTACTTAGCAACCCGCATCGATATAGAAGACTTCTCGTCGCGCATGTATATTCCTGTTGCGGCATTGTGTATCGCCATCGGACTTCTCTTCGGCGACCTGTACGATCAAGTGCGTTCCTTACAGCCGCTGTTGCCATACAGTTCGATTCAAGAAATACAAACGATCGGCACGCTCGTACCAGCAAACGCACTGATTCTTACGACGGCCAACGAAGCGCCGTGGTATGAAGGCTGGACGCTCGCGCATATCGCCGCACCAGGCCTTCTCCACGACACGCACAATCTCGAAACATGGGAAGCGCTGTGGGATGCCACCTCAAGTGAAGCACAGATCTCTTTCCTTGCGTCATTTCCCCAACCACTGTACATCAGCACGACGGGCTCGTTTGAGGACCTCATCGGAGTGCCATCGCCCTGCCTCCAAACTGTCGCGCCGCATCTGCTCTACGACTCGTGTAAACAAAACAACAGCTAGACGCTACTTCGTATCTGTAAAAAGAAAAAGAGCGAGAGAAGCGCACAAACGGCACCGAAGATAAACGTGGCTTCGGGGGCAACGAACGACCACAAGAGGCCTCCTATTACAGAGGCAAGAACAGTGAAAATACCCGACACACTATTGATGACCCCGTACCCGGTGCCGATTTTTTCTGGACTCACGATTGATCCTATCAACGCTTTTCCAATCCCATCGGTCAGGGCAATGTAAAAAGCGTAGAGAGCGAAAAGTGGCCAGATATAGAGTTGATGGTGATTGAAAGCAAACCCCACGTACACAAATGCAAAAATGAGGGTTCCGAAAATAAAAACTTTCTTTGGACCTATTCTATCCGAAATACTTCCTGCCGGGGTAGATACCAGCGCGTAGACGAGGTTATAAACTACATACGCTGCTATAGTGAGCACAACGCTCATACCGAGACTTACTGCACGAAGTATCAAGAAAGAATCTGAACTATTACCCAAAGAAAAGAGTGCTGTCCCGAGTAGGAAAAATTTATATTGAGGTGGAAAATCTTTTATTGAAGCGAGAAGATGTAGTTTCGCATGCGAAGGTTTTGGTTTCGGCTCCCTGATAAAAAAGAAAAAGAACAAACTGACAAAGGCTGGGATCGCAGCATAGTAAAGAATTTTGCGTATGTCGGTCGGAAAAAAGTAGAGCAGCACCAACGCAATACTGGGACCCACGACCGCACCCAGCGTGTCCATCGACCGGTGGAATCCGAAGATAAGCCCGCGGTTATCTGGCTCTGATGCAGCATTGAGCATGGCGTCGCGCGCGCCGGTGCGTACTCCCTTGCCGAATCGATCCGCAACTCGTCCGATCAGTACTGTGGGCCATGCGTACGAAAGAGCAATGATGATCTTTGCTACTGCGCCCGCTCCGTATCCTGCGACGACGAACGGTTTCCTTTTTTGAAGTTTATCTGACCAGTATCCGAACAATGCTTTAAATATCGAAGCGGTGCCCTCGGCAACTCCTTCGATAAGGCCCACGATAAATACCGGAGCTCCCAGTACCTGGGTCAGAAAGATCGGCATAACGGGGTACAGCATTTCCGATGCAACGTCGTTGAAAAAACTAACGCTCCCCAAGTACCATACTGTCCGAGGAATTTTTTTGGCGATATCAAATAGCTTCATGCTTGAAGTGTATATCGGAATTAGGTGGGAAACATCCTCGGTAGCGCCTCTTCACGAGAGATCAGGATTCTTCAATTTATAGTCTCAGAGGCGCTTATGGCTACTGAAGGAAGAATGGGATAATCACGATCTAAACTAACAGATCATTCTTCACCCTTTCTCTTGATCGTTTAGTTTTACTGCAGCTTCGGGCGTCGAGACAGTCCTGCCCATCAGGAACAACTTGATAATTCCCACGGCGATGACCCAGTAGACGAACATGGCGAGAATCGTCGTCCACTCAACGGTGCTGCCCGCGACTTGCGTGATGCGGAAGACATTCAGGAATGGAACTGCAAAGACATAGGTAACGCCGTAGATGAAGACGCTAAAACCAGCCTCCGGATTCGCTCCGAGCAGTTTGAGAACAAAGCGAAACGCGAGCAGTATTTCTATGAGACCTAAGATATACCACACAATCTGCGTCCCACGATACAACGGCTTCGTGCTCGGAGAAGTGAATGAATCCATGGAGGTTATTTTGTTTGGAACGAGAGCGTATCTCCGCGTGCCGTGCTTCCTGCGTTTTGCGCGACGATACGGACGTAATAGGTCGTACCCGATTTGAGTCCGGTAATGTCGGCTTGAACCGAGGTCGTGGTTGTATCATTTCCGGCCAAGCGGTGCGGTGTCGTTTTGACCAATAATGATCCAAGAAGCGAGTCGGTACCGTACTCAAACCAATACGTCGTTTGAGTCCCGTATGCGTTGACCGTACCGCGTACTGTTGCGGTCGTTGTCCCAACCGGACTCGGAACCTGTGTAGTTACCACTGGCGCGACCGATACCGGCGGGCCTGCTGTCGTAAAGCTTTGAGTCGCGCCATTGACCGTGCCGTATTGATTCTGTGCGTTGACACGGAAGTAATACTTCGTGGCAGGATTCAATCCTGAAATGGATGCGGATACGGCAGCCGAGGCATTTGCACTGCCTCCCGATTGGAATGCGGTGACGCTTCCGAAGTTGGCAGTATCTCCGTACTCGAACCAGTAGGTCGTTTGCGAGGAGTGTGGATTCACGTGCGCGTTCAGGGTGGCGTCTGTGCGTGTCACACCCGTTGCGTTATTGGTGCTTGCTGCGGGAGGGGTACCTTGCCCGGGCGGATTGTTGTTGGTGCTGAAGGTCTGTATCGCGCCGTTCACCGTACCGAAGCTGTTGTTCGCACTCAGTCGGAAATAATAGGTGGTATTCGTGGAGAGACCAGTGATGTATCCCGGAGACGGTATTGCCGAAAATCCGGAACCGATCGTCTGGGGAGATGTTTTGTTACCCAGCGTTGCTGATTGCCCGTATTCATACCAGTAGGTAGTCGGAGCGCCATTCGGCGTTACTTTCCCTGTCACGACCGCGGTTGAATTCGTCGGTGCCACGAGTGCGTCCGTCACAACGGTGGGAGCGCTTGCCGAGGAGGTAGGATTCGGCGTTGGGTTCGATGTCGGATTTGTTGTGTCTGTCACTGCCGTAGTTGTCGCCGTTGTTCCCGGCGCAGCATTCATGCTATTGATGAGAAAGTATCCACCTCCGAGGATGACAATCACAATAACTATTCCGATAATGAGGTTCTGGTTCATAAATAATTTCTTACATTACGTTAGAGTTTCTAATTGAATAGGTTTACACAATACTGCCAGAGTTGTTTGACGTCTCTCGACCCTAAGCCTCCCTATGAAGACGTCATACCAAACTTCACATTACTCCTGCTACCATGAAAGCATCATGAATTTCTGACTTTTGTTTTAATGAATCGAGCCGTTTGCTGCAACCCACAGCTGAATAATTTTTATTGCTGTTCCCGCACGTATTGAGCGCTGAGCGCCGGCTCCGTATCGTTGCCCGCGAGCATACCCGTTACGGTGACAAAAGCGCCGACGTGGATGTCTCCCAAAGACCCCTTTGCTCCTTGCGGTGTCAAAAAGTTTGTATTCATGGTCGTTTGTACTGCCCACGTGAAATTTGTCAGCCCAAACGCCATCATCACGTCGATAGTGCTACCGCTGATTGCAATGACGCGCGCACCACGTAGCAAGACGAGACCGTTGTTCGCAATATGCATTTCAAGTTGTGCAGGCACTGCGGCCACCGACGTTGGTGCGGGACCGTTTTGCGTCCCGCCAAGGGAGACCGTGCCTGGAGCAGTGCTCATGACCTCGCCAGTATTAAAGACTGTCAGCAGCGATTGCGCCTGGACTTGATACAACAGAACGCCCGCGAACAGTATCACCGCAGCCGATATCGCCGCCAGAATTGCGATCCTGTTTGAGGGCATATGCATCGATAACATGGCGCGAGTATAAAGGACGGATCATGAAGATGTCGTGTATTTCTTCATGTACTTCACCTCGCTTTCAGGTCAAATGGGTATAGTATGTATGTTGTGAACAAGCCCGTCCTGGGCTTAGACCCAGAGCTCACTGAGGCAATCATCGGCACTCTCCGCGATCCAATAATCATACTGGATCCGAACTTGCGCGTTATCGTAGCGAGTCGCGCCTTTTATGACACATTAACGCTCGCCAGATCCAGTTCGACAACCGCCGGCGCAATATGCTGCTCTCGATCGCTGACGTCACAGATCAACGTAACACCCAACGAGACAAGGAGCGACTCATGGTCCAGAAAGACACGCTCCTGAGGGAAATGCGGCACCGCATCGCCAATAGCCTGCAGCTAATCGCGAGCATCATTCTGCTCAAGGCGGGTTCGGTAAAATCGGACGAGAGCCGATTGCATTTAGAGGATGCACACGATCGGATTCTTTCGATCGCGACCGTGCAACGCAATCTCGACCCCACCGGTGAACATTCCGTCGTACCCGTCGTAGCGTACCTGAAAACGCTGTGCGAAAGTCTTGCAAAATCAATGGTCGGTGGTCGCAGGCCGATAACGATCAAGGTTACGGGAAGTTCTGCTACGGCTGCTTCTGACGAAGCTATCGGTCTCGGTCTCATTACCACTGAGCTGGTCATGAACGCACTGAAGCATGCGTTTCCGAGTGGTGAGGGGCAAATAACCGTTACCTACGAATCGAAGCGAAAGAGCTGGAAACTCAGTGTCGGCGATGACGGCGTCGGATTAGAGGCGACCAACAAGGCGCGTCATGAGGGGCTTGGCACCAGTATCGTCGAATCATTAGGAACCCAATTAGATGCCGACATTCATCGGGAGACCACCTCGCGTGGCACCGTCGTATCGATCACGCATCCCCGCATGCTTGTATGAAGACCGTTCATGATATTTTCATGGAGCGCGTGTATAGTGAGCTTTTATGAGACTTTTGATCGTCGAGGACGAAGCAATCATTGCACAAAACCTCAAAAAACTTCTTGAGCAGAACGGCTTTGCTGTCGATTGGATCCCCGATGCCTTGAAAGCGCGGACAAGAGTCCTTCTTTATCGCAACGACTACAATCTCGTGCTACTCGATTTGGGACTGCCGGGCATGAGCGGCATGGCGCTCACGACGAGTCTTCGAGAGCAGGGCATCACAATCCCTATCATCATTCTGACGGGGCAGAGCGATACCGCAACCAAGATCCAACTCCTCAACAGCGGCGCTGACGACTATGTCGTCAAGCCGTTCTCGCCGGAAGAACTTATGGCACGGATTAATTCTGTGCTTCGTCGGCCGGTCGTCGCACAGCCGGTGGTACACACCGTGGGCGACATCGAGATCAACACTGCAACCCGCCGCGTGCGCGCGGGGAACGCCGACGTGCCCCTCACGCTCAAAGAATATTCCTTGTTCGAGTGTTTCGTGCGTCGGCCCAACGAAGTCTTAACGCGCGAAGATTTGTGCAATCAAGTATGGGATTTTAATTCGCTTACGCTCAGTAACGTGCTCGACGTGCATATGAAGAATCTGCGAAAAAAACTTAATGTGACCGAGAATTCCGCTCGTTTTGAGACAGTCCGTGGCGTTGGATACCGGCTGGTAGCGTAGTGCGTGCTCGGGGCGGAGAACGCGGCTCTTTATGAGCGCGTTGTGTCTTTTGCGCGCAGCTGCCAGACGTTTTGCAAAATAAAGAGTACGAGTGCGAGTGCTGCAAACGTGTTGATCAGTAGAAGGCTGCGCCCAACAGCGTTAGCCGGTAAGTAAAGGGGATTGAACACGAATACCATGGTGCTGTGGAGCAAGAGATCGATCGGGTTATTTCCTAATGCCGGGAAACTTTCCGGCAGAATCTCGATCAGGTACCAATATTGAAACGCAAAGAATGCGACGAACTCGGCGACAACTGCCGACAGGATAAACAACATGTGCCGAGCGTTACGGACCTCCTCGATCACCTCGGTGGCCACAACCACGTTTGCTACTCCACCAAACAGTGCGACGACAAGAATAAGTATCCCACGGGCATCAGCGTACGAGGAAACTCGCCCCAAGAGAAAAAGCAGAAACCCTTCAAGGCCGACGAGAAGTATTGCGCCGAGGACAGAATGTGAGAGATGAAATTTTTTTCGTTTCATGCACGGTCATTGTATCAAATGAACTGAAGATACTGTCGGAGCGCACTTTTTATGTATACTGGACTCCATGGATGAGGGAGACTTCAAAAAGAAACTGAATCCGGAGCAATATCGCGTATTGCGGCAAAAAGGTACCGAAGTACCGTTTACCGGCAAATATTGGGATCACGATGAGCCCGGCATCTATCGGTGCGCGGCTTGCGCCAATGAATTATTTTCGTCGCGCGACAAATTCAACTCGGGCATCGGGTGGCCGACCTTTCACAAGCCGATAGATGAGAAGAATATTCAGTTCAAACGCACTCCGGATCCCGAAGGCATCGAGATGCGCTGCGCGAAATGCAAAAGTCACGTCGGCTATCTCATCGCCGGTGATAAAAATTATTATCGCGCCAATTCAGCGAGCCTCAATTTTGAAGCACGCGAAGGAATTGCATTCGAAGATGTAGTGGATACGGCGCAAGACGCTTCCGATCAGATAGACCAGCAAAATCAAAATAATGATTCATCTACTACATCAAACGCTTCACATCTCACTGCGCTCGGAATTTCCTTCGGCAGCATCGCGACGTTTCTCGGTGGGGGAGTCGTAGGCGCGATCGCGGGAGGTATCGGTGCATTCTTAGTCTGTCAGAGCATGTGTCACATTTCGCTGCCTGCGAGTATGCAAGCGACCTCTACCGCGCCCACCGCTTCGACATCGCAGCCGATCATCACACCCATGCCCACCAGCACGCGCCCCGCGTCTTCTTCAGTATCCTCTTCGGGCCGACCAGTGATCTCGACAACAACTGCTGGAATTCCCGCGGCGGCATCAAGCGGCACTCCGGCACCAAGTACGCAATCGTCTTCCGCGGCCGGTACGCCCTAGCAATTCCCCCGGCACCGCACTCTTCAGCGCAACTACATGTTTTCCTATACAATGGAGGCATGAATATGCGAACGCTGCGCATCCAGGCTGTGGTGCTTATCGTCGCGCTGATACTGCAATACGCGGTCGGCATGTACGTTAATTTGTTCGTGCCATTTCCCGAAGGGCAAACAGAGGATCAGCTATGGGAATTTGCATGGTCGCAGCCAGCGCTCGCGTTGCATATCATTTTTGCGTTCCTTATTCTCTTCGGCGCGATCATGCTGTGTATACGCGCAGCGCGTGCGCGGGAGAAGAAATGGATCGTAGCGTCAGGCGTCGGGCTTCTCGCTATTTTCGCAGCGGGCGGCAGCGGTGCTTCCTTTATCCCTTCGCAAAACGATCTCTATTCGTACAGCATGGCGCTCGCATTCCTCATCGCACTTCTTGCCTACGGTTTGGGCTTGTTCACTACGCGTCAACACACCGTGAATTTGTAGCCTAGTTTGTTATACTTCACCGTCAGTTATTACTAGTAGCTAAAGTAAAAGAATATGCAACAAAAAATCACTCCGTTTTTCTGGTTCGACAAAAACGCCGAAGAGGCGATGCAGTTTTATACGAGAGTATTCCCCGATTCGCGCATCGTGAATATCAAACGCTATCCGGAGGGAATCAAAGAGGGGCCGATGGCCGGTTTCGACGGTAAAGTGTTGACCGGCGTTTTTGAACTGTTCGGCCAGCGTTTCATGGCGCTCGACGGCGGACCGATATTTCAACCATCGACCGCGACATCGATGCTCGTGCAATGTGCATCGCAGGAAGAGATCGACACATACTGGAACGCACTCACAGAAGGCGGCGATCCGAGCGCGCAGCAGTGCGGATGGCTCAAAGACAAATTCGGATTCTCGTGGCAGATTGTGCCCGACATGTCCAAGTGGCTGAATGGCCCGGATACGGCGGGCGCCGGCCGTGCGATGCAGGCGATGATGAAGATGAAAAAAATCGACATCGCCGAACTCCAGAGAGCGTACGACGGGAACTGAACTCATGAACGCCGGCCACACAAAACGCTGGTGGGCGCTGATCGTGTTGTGTCTCGGCGCGCTCATGATCGTGCTCGACACGACGATCGTGAATGTCGCGCTTCCTTCGATTCGTACGAGCCTCGGATTCACGGAAGTCTCCCTTGCGTGGGTGGTGAATGCGTACTTGCTCACTTTCGGTGGATTTCTCCTCCTCGGCGGCAGGCTTGGCGATCTGTACGGGCATCGCAAAGTTTTCCTTATCGGCCTCACGCTTTTCACGTGCGCATCGCTTGCGTGCGGTCTCGCAACGGCACAGTGGTTCCTGATCGTAGCGCGTGCGATTCAAGGCCTGGGCGGTGCAATCGTGAATGCGGTCGCCCTCTCGCTTACTATGAATCTTTTCACCGTGCCGCAGGATCGCGCAAAAGCGATGGGTGTGTTTGGATTCGTGGCTGCGGGCGGAGGATCGATCGGCGTTCTTTTGGGTGGATTGCTCACCACGATCAATTGGCACTGGATTTTTCTTGTAAACATTCCGATTGGCATTACCGTCTTTATTTTTTCGCTCCTCTTGCTTCCGACGACGCGGATGGAACTCACACATCGACATCTCGACGCCGCAGGTGCTTCCACGGTGACCGCATCGCTTATTTTCGTTAATTATGCGATTGTCGGTGGCAATACTGCGGGCTGGCTTTCGTTACAGACGCTTGGGCTGCTTGCCGTGGGCATTTTTCTCTTGCTCGCTTTCCTCGTTATCGAATCGCGAGTGCGGGCGCCCCTCATGCCGCTGCGGCTTTTTGCCCTGCGCAATGTCGCGACCGCAAACGTCGTCGGCATCTTGTGGGCGGCGGCAATGTTCTCTTGGTTTTTTATTTCTGCGCTCTACATGCAATTGGTACTCGGATATGCGCCGCTCCAGATCGGGCTTGCGTTTTTACCAGCGAACTTGATTATGGCCGTTTTCTCCCTTGGACTCTCCGCGAAAATCGTGATGCGTTTCGGTATCAAAATCCCGCTCGCGAGCGGACTCGCATTCGCAGCGCTTGGACTCGGACTCCTCGCGCGGGCACCGATCGACGGACATTTTCTTCTCGATATTCTTCCCAGTATGATCTTCCTCGGTATCGGCGCGGGTGTCGCATTCAACCCGGTATTGCTCGCAGCGATGAGCGGTGTCGAACAGGACGAATCCGGACTTGCCTCCGGTCTTGTGAATACGTCGTTTATGATGGGTGGCGCGCTGGGACTCGCGATCCTCGCAAGCCTCGCCGCATCGCGCACCGAAACGTTGCTTGCGGGAGGCGCGGATCATCTTTCGGCGCTCACGAGCGGCTATCATGCGGCCTTCCTTGTCGGCGCGCTCTTCGCTGCGGCGGGAGCTATTCTCGGTCTCCTCTTTATACGCGCCGGGACGCAGGCACGATCGCCCGAAACCGCGATCAGTTGAGGTGCGCGACGGCGTTTCTTGATTGCAACAATCCGGTAAGGATCTTTTGTAGTGTCGCGATCTGTATACGAAGTTGCGCGATTTGAGCTGTCTGTTGCGGAGAATAATTTTCTGTGGATGTTGCAACCATCCCTGCGCTCTTACTTATTGCATTCTTCCAGCACGCTGACGAAGAATTCCACGGCGCCGTGCCTTCTTGTTCATATAAATATCGCGCGTAGGCAAGATTGCCGTCGGTCGTCGTTATATCCATACCAAGCGAGTTCGCGAATGTCTTGTGAACCGCCGCATTGATTTGGAAAATACCGACCATGCCGCCATTGGTCCCTCCGCTGAGGGCGCCCGCCATGTCGAATTGCCGGAAATTGGATTCGCACTTGGCAATTGGAATCATGACCGGAATATCGGCGAAATACGATTCGACGCGCGCTTCCACATCGGCGTTCGAGAGCGTCGATGTGGCGATGCTTGTCGTTGCGGTAGTGGTTGCGCTTTGTGCGAGAACCGTAATTGGCGCCAGCACTAGAAGGACAGTGCTTGCGAGCGCACCCATTTTCAAACTCATCAAGACACTGTAGCCCGGATCATGCCGTTCTACAAAGATATCCACTTTCGTTAATGAAGATTGTTTCTTGGCGCATGCTAACCTACAGATCGCTGTTTCGCTTGGGCTGAAGCGGGGAAGCAGGTGAGATTCCTGCACTGTGCCGCAACGGTAAAAGTCCGATGATACGCATTCGTGTTCGCGTATCTTCACCGCTTTAGTCTTTTCGAGAGGAAACCTCCCGTCGCAGGGGGTTGAGGCTCACACATGCTCGCTGCAATCCCGCAGCGGGCCTACCTCGCCCCATTTCGGGGTGTTTCATGCATGGAGAAAAATCATGTCTATCTCTCGTCGCGGAATGCTCGTCGCGAGTCTCGGCGAGTTGTTCCTTTTGGCCATGCCATCATGGTCGTTTTTGCCTCGATACGAGATCCCCGTTCGCAGAGCGGGAACGCTCGAAGAGGTCTTTCGCGCTGATCCGCGTATCCGGCTCGATGAATATCCGCTCGACGGGGTCAACTGTCCGTACGTCAGTGCCGTCGAGGATTTCGAATTTTCGATCCGAGGTGAGCGAGGATTCGAGATCTCGGTCAACGACCAAGAGCCCTTCCAAACGCCGTTCTCGCAGGTGCAGGTCGAGCCCGGAGACGTGATCACCATCCAGGTGAAGTACTGCGAATAGGTCTGCAGAGGCCGGCATTTGGTCCTAGGACCAAATGCCGGCGCACCATTGACAGAGTAATTCATCCATGCTATCTTTGTCGCATCAATTCAGAGCTGATCCAGAGAAGTAGGATCGAGCTTCCACTCCAGCCCACTGCTTTTGATAATTTACCAAGAACATATTTTCTCATTGCAGTATGCAAACAGGAACAATCGCCCGACTCACCGACAAGGGTTTCGGGTTCATCAAAGTCGAGGGTCAGGAAAAAGATCTCTTTTTCCACTCGAACGAGCTCGTAGGAGTTTCGTTCGACAGCCTTCGCGAAGGTGACACGTTGAGCTTCGAAGTCGCGCAGAGTCCGAAAGGCCCGAACGCGGTCAAGGTCAGTAAGGTCTCGTAAGATTTCATTCTTAACAAAAACGCTCCGCATCTGCGGAGCGTTTTTGTTTCGGTACAGCGAAGCGACTACGCGGCAACGACGTCTTGCATCGTCTTCTCCGCTGCGTGCACCATTTTCTTGTGGTCACTCGAGCGATCGGGGTGATTGTTGTGAATGTGGCTTTGCATTTTCGATCTGACGTCATTTTCAGACGCCCCTTGCTCTACTTGACCGCACTCGCATGTCATTGTTTTCATTGCATTTTAGATTACCTATAATTGTGCGCGAAAGACCAACATCTTTCACACCTCAGCACAAGAATATCGAATGCATCTGAAACGCGGATGAAGCTATACACAGCTTCTCTCGTCTGCTCTCATTTTCGCCATATAGTGGTGAGATATGCGCATCGGGGTTGCTGCAGCATCCCTCGTTATCCTTCTTGCAGGCACCGCCGTCCTTACTCGAAGACGGAACATCGAGTCTTCCCATGTCCCCAGTATACAGCGTCACGAAATATGAAACGCCTGGGCGAGGGCTTGAAAGAGTACGAGGAAAAATGACAAGATAGATACTACGAGCTGGATGAAAAGCGAAAACGCCCCCAATGCAAGGCTGAGGAGCGTGTTCACCACTGAAACGAAGGCGTCCATAGGAGAATATAGATCTCGGAGAAAAGGGACTGCACCGTTGCTCGCTAAGCTTTTTTCATCGTGTCGGGATTGGTCTCCTGATCCGGAAGATCGCTGGCATTGGCTTCGGCACGCTCTTCCGCCGCCCTGTCTTCTGATTCACGCGTCGCGTGTTTTCCCGATGCATCGCCATCGCTCGTATTGCTGCTGTTCTCGTGTGTCATGTAATGAGTGTTAGTGCGAATAAGTCGCTGATAATGCATTCAGCATCGCATAACCATTATGAGTTTTTCCTGAACGTTAGCGCTTGAGAGCCTTTTCCACTTTCGCGACCGCAAACGTTGTCTTGATGATCGAATCCGGATTGAGCGACATACTCTCGATGCCGCACTCGACGAGGAATTTTGCAAACGATGGGTGATCCGAAGGTCCCTGCCCGCAGATTCCAACGTATTTTTTCTTTTTGCGGCAGACGCGGATCACCTCAGCGATGAGCTTTTTTACGGCAGGATCGTTCTCATCGGCGACGCGATTGACGATGCCGGAGTCGCGATCCAATCCGAGCGAGAGTTGTGTCAAATCATTTGATCCGATCGACATGCCGTCGAAAAGTTCCAGAAATTCTTCCGCGAGAATCGCGTTGGAGGGAATCTCGCACATCACAATCACGCGCGTCGCATATGGTTTGTTTTTGTGCGTCAGTCGCGGGTAGAGACCGGCTTGTGCCATCGTGGCAAGCACTTTTTTGCCTTCGTCGAGCGTGCGACAGAAGGGGATCATGGGGACGACATTATCGAGACCCATTTCTTCTCGGACTTTTCGCATCGCTCTGCATTCAAGGAGGAATGCCTCGCGGAATTTGGGATCGTAGTAGCGTGATGCACCCCGCCAGCCGAGCATCGGATTTTCCTCATGCGGCTCGAAGTGTTCGCCGCCGAGGAGCGATCGGTATTCGTTGCTTTTGAAATCGGAGAAGCGGACGATCACGTCTTTGGGGTAAAACGCCGCCGCGATTTTCGCGATGCCGAATGCGAGGTTGTCGACATAGTATGCCTTGCGATCGTCCCAACCGCGCGTCTTTTCATCGATCTGTCGCTGCAGTTTGCCGCCGAGCTCTTCGTAATGGATGAGCGCGAGCGGGTGAATGCCTACGGATGCGGCGATAATGAATTCCTCGCGTGCGAGCCCAACGCCGTCGTTGGGAAGAAACGATTTTTCAAACGCGGTATCCGGCGTCGCGAGATTCATCGTGATTTTGGTTTTGATCTTGGGAATTTTTCTCGTGTCGCTCTCATGCACGTGGAAGGCAAGCGCGCCCTCGAAAACGACTCCTTCGGCGGATGTGGTGTCGACGGTGATGGTCGTACCGGTCGGAATCGCTTTGCGAGCGCCTTCGGCCCCGACGATGGCCGAGAGTCCAAGTTCGCGCGACACGATCGCTGCATGCGACGTGCGTCCGCCTTTTTCGGTGATGATGGCACCGGCGCGTTTCATGATCGGCTCCCAGTCCGGGTCGGTCATTTCGGTCACCAAGATTTCGCCCGGCTGCAGAAGCGACATGTCGTGCACGCTTTCGATATGTCGCGCAACTCCGGAAACTATTTTATTGCCCACGGAAAGTCCCTTGATGAGTACCGGACCCTGTTCTTTGCGGATGTATTCTTTTACTTTGCTGGGGTCCTTGGCTACCTGCACCGTTTCTGGTCGCGCTTGGAGGATAAAAAGTTCATCGGTTCGTCCATCGAGCGCCCATTCAATGTCCATGGGCGATTTCTCGCCGCGCTTTTTGGTGTAGTGCTCCTCGATTTGTTTGGCCCACATGCCCAATGTCATAATCTGCTTTTCCGTGAGCACGAAGGAATTGCGCTCCGTATCGCTCGTCGGGATCACTTTGACCGGCTTGCCGCTGCCTTTGGGAGCGTAGATCATTTTTGCTTCTTTGCTGCCGAGACGCTTGCTGATGATCGGAAGTTTGGCGATGCCGATTTTTTTCTTCGCAACCAAGTACTCGTCAGGCACCACTTGCCCCTGCACAATCAGCTCGCCCAATCCATAGGCTGCCGTGATCATGACGACATCGGGAAAACCGGTTTCGGTGTCGATCGTGAAAATGACACCGGAAGCCCCACTGTCGCTCCGCACCATCCGCTGGATGGCGACTGAGAGTGCGAGCGCGAAATGGTCGAAGCCTTTGTCGTGGCGGTAGTGGATCGCGCGTGCCGTGAAGAGGGATGCGAAGCAATATTTGACCGCCTTGATCACCTCCGTCCGTCCACGGATCGCCAAAAATGTTTCTTGCTGGCCAGCAAATGATGCGCCGGGCAAATCTTCGGCCGTCGCGCTCGAGCGGATCGCCACGTCGATGTTGTTGCCATATTCCTCTTCCATCATTTCGTACGCTTCGGCGATCTCGTTTTCGAGCGATTCCGGTAAGCGCGCCCCTTGAATCGCATGGCGGATCGAGGCGCTGACTTTTTCAAGTTGTTTCGTGTCGTTCGTTTTCAATCCTTTGAGCTCGTTTTTGATCACTGCTTCGAGTCCCGCCTCGCGAATAAAAAAACGATACGCGTCGGTCGTGACGACGAATCCGGAGGGCACGCGAATGCCCTTCGAGGAGAGTTCGTTGATCATTTCACCGAGTGAGGAGTTCTTTCCGCCGACCAGCGCGACATCGTCGATACCGGAATCTTCCATCCGTATCACGTGGCGCTTGGTCCCGCTGTTCCGTCGCTGCTGTCTGGCGGACACGCCACGAGTATAGCAGAGGCTTTTTGGCGTGCACGCACGGGATGTGTTGAAATCTTTCTCGCCTTTGCACGACACTAGGGAGGGGAGTATTGTTCGATTCATGGCGATCCTCTTGAGCGAAAAAAATGCCGAAATCCTTGAAGATACGGAGCATGCCCGGCTGTGGGACCTCCTCATCCATCAGGAGAGAGGACTTGCGAATCGCACCAATTTTTTCCTCGTTTCCGAATCGATGTTCGTGCTCGCCTACGGCGTCGTGCTTGCGCTCGCGCCGACAAAAGCCGGCATATTTGCGATCGGCGGACTCACGGTGAGCCTTTTGTGGCTCGTGCTGCAATACAAAACATTGAGCGACCTCTCCAAACTTTCCGCGCGGCTTCATAAGGTCGAGCTCTCAAAACACTATCTTGCGTGGCGTGAAGAATGTCGCAATTTTCTCATCTCGCACGAAGTGATCGCGGTTGTGATACCGGCACTGTGCCTCACCGGATGGTTCGTCATGCTGGCGTTCGTCTCGTAGAATAGAGGCATTGCTATGTTTCGAGCATTTTTCTCCGGTGTACTTCGCCGCATTATCGAATGTTTCAAGGGATCGTATCTGTTGTGGCAATTCCTTGCGGCGGCGCTCACGCTCGTCCTCGTCGAAAGCGGAGCCGACTGGCGCTACTTTGAATCTACCCGCAGCGACCTACTCTTTTCACTTGCGCTTCCTGCCGCGATCATCGGTTTTTTTGTGCCGGTGATTGTACCTGTTGGACTCTATATCATCGGCGAGATGCGCCGCATGCCGGAGCTTGTCCGCGCAGGTGCGGCACTCGCGCAATCGGTGATTGTCGCGTACGTCGTATCGTGCTTCTACAAAATTTTTACCGGTAGAATCCAACCGGAATTTCTCACGCATCTTTCCACAGTGGATATCAGCAGGGAATTCCAATTTGGGTTTTTACGCAACGGGATCTTTTGGGGCTGGCCGTCTTCGCACGCGGCAGTGGCTTGCGCGATGGTAGCTGCGTTGGTCGTTCTCTATCCCCGAATCCGGGCGATCAAGTACCTGGCACTTTTATATGGGCTCTACATCGTCCTCGGAGTCTCGGTGAGCATCCACTGGCTCTCCGATGCACTCGCAGGTGCGATTATCGGATCGGTCGCTGGTATCGTAGTCGCAAGATCTTTCGCGCGCGGTAAAACGCAGTAGAATAAAAGATATGCGCACCGCATACGCGCTTCTGGGCCTGGTGTGGCTCCTCGTGATCGCGGCCGCCGCATATGGTTTTAATCACAACTTCAGCACATCGGGCGATACTGCAACTATTATCAACTCGAAAACTCTTATGGCCACGTCGACACTCACGCTTACCAGTTCCGCATTCGAGAACAATGCATCGATTCCTGCACGCTTCACCTGCGATGGCGACCAGGTGAATCCGCCACTCTCAATTTCAGGCGTCCCTGCCGGGGCGAAATCCCTCGCGCTTATCATGGATGATCCCGACGTGCCCAAACAGCTTCTTCCGACGGGCGTCTTCAATCACTGGGTGCTCTTCAACATCCCACCGCAAACCACAGAGATTGCAACTGGTATGACGGTCGGCACAATCGGCGCCAACGGTTCGGGCAAAAATCAGTACACAGGTCCGTGTCCACCGACGCAATACGAGCCGAGCGAGCATCGATATATTTTCAACCTCTATGCGCTTGATATCGAATTGCCACTTCAGGTCGGCGCAACGAAGACCGATGTGGAGAAGGCAATGCAAGGCCACGTGATTGCGCAGACGCAATTACTGGGAAAGTACAAAAAACAATAATAATAAAGTTGTCCACCGTTCCAAAAGAAAATGTATTCGGAAGGCATATAGTTCAGCTAGGCGAGATCCCTCGCCGATTGAGAAAGGAGACAGGCATGTTGCAACAGCAACAAGCGCAGCTGGTTCAGGCAGAGCCGATCCAGCAGTTGTTGTCCCTTTCTATGGAGAGGGACATGAATGTCGCGATTAGGACAGCTTTGGAGTTGGTCTTAGTCGGGCGAGAATATCGAAAGGGCAATTATCCGTACCGAGTCGAAGCGGTAGGGTATAACCTGCATTTACTCGGGGACCAAGTTTTTTATGTTGAAATCGTCCCTTCCGCAGGCGGCCCCTTTCAAAAACTGACTCTGAAAGAATTTCTCTCGAAGTTCTCGCTAGTCGGCTAGCGACCCCCACGGCGCGTTTTGCCGCGGGGGTCAGTGATTTTCATCAAATCCTCCTCTAATCGTGTAGTACAATGGATCATCTATATGGAGATACGAATCCGGACGACCGATTATCACATGACACAAGAGGTCGCCGCGTATCTCAACGAACGCCTGCGATCGCTCGAAAAATTCCTCGACGCGGAGATTATGGAAAGCGCTCGATGCGAAGTCGAGATCGGTCGCGCTGCAGGCCGCCCGCGGCACGGGGCCAACATCTACTTCGCCGAAATACAGGTCATCTATCCGGGCGAAGAACGCTTCATCCGCGCTACCAATAATTCTGAGAGCATCAACGGTGCGATCGATGATGCAAAAGACGAAGTCCTGCGACAATTGCGTCGGGAGAAAAAATTGCACATCCGCGTAGCGCGCCGAGCGGGCGCATTCGCCAAGGGCATGATGCGGTTTGGGAATTAATTCGTTGGTTTTGCACCGGAGCGCAAAAAATCCGCGTAGCCCATTTCTCCTTTGCCTTCGGGTTTTACACGATCGATCTTCAATTTCCCATTCTCGACATGGGCGTCGAGGATTTTCACGCGAATCTTTTTTCCGCCGCGTTCGAAAAAAGTAAAGGTGCCGGGCCAGCCTTCGTAGGCGCGGATTTTGAGAAAATTTTTGTACGCATCGTCGTTAAGGTTGAGCAGCCCGTCCTCCTTCTCTATTTTTTCGCTGTAGGTAGCCACGTCGTGATTTTGCGGCTGCGCATCGATCTCGCCCGCAATCCATTGGGGCAGAATTTGGGCAAGGAGCGCTCCGCCTTCGCGCAGCAGCGATCGTTCCAAATCAAGAAGATGTGGTGGCCAATCAGGAACCGCGACTCTTTTCTGCGCGACGATTGGGCCGTGGTCGAGCTCTTCGTCTACCAACATGATCGAAACGCCGGTATTTTTTTCGTCGTTCAATATCGCACTCCGGATCGGCGAAGGGCCGCGCAGGCGGGGAAGGAGTGAAGGGTGAATGTTGAGAAACCCGCGCGCCGGTGCTTCCAGTACCGTTTTTGAGATGAGTATTCCGTAATCGACGACGATGCAGACATCCCACGTTTCTTTTTTAAACGCATCGCTCCATTCATGGGCGAGCTCCACTTCATTTTCGCGCGCCCACTGTGCTGCAGCGACGGAAGTGTTTTCAAGACCACGGCCACGTGGTTTGTCGGGTGGCGTTATGACAAGCGCGGGCATAAAACCCGCGTCCTTGAGCGCATCGAGCACGAATACCGCTATGTGCGAGGTGCCGAAAAACGCGAATCGGATATCACCGCTCCTCTTTTTCATCATAGAGTTTTGTTGCTTTGTCGGTGTAGAGAATTCCTTCGAGGTGATCCATTTCGTGCTGAAAGATGTGCGCGAGAAAACCGGATGCGCCGCGGGTGAATTGTACGCCGTTTTCATCATATGCGCGCAGCGTGGCCTTTTCCGCACGCGGCACTTCGCCCCATTTGCCACGGATCGAAAGGCAACCCTCATGTTTATTTTTCTTGGTACGCGAGACTTTCACGAGGACTGGATTGATATACACCTGATCGGGGAGCGCTGGCTGCTCTTCTTTCTTTTCGGGCTCATCAGGCGCATTGCGTGAATCGCGGGCGATCGCGCGGCCGGAGACGATAAAGAGCTTGATCGCTTCACCCAACTGCGGTGCCGCGAGTGCCACGCCGTATTCTTCCTTAGCAAGAAGATCCTTCATTTCTTTAATGAGTGTTTGAATATGCTCGCTCGTAATCTCGACAACCGGAATCTCCCGCGCGACTTTTCGTAGTGCGGGATTTTCACGTTCGGACAGGATCGTTCGCATGAAGGAAACTATAGCGTTATTCAGGATATTGCGGAAGTTATAAAAAACTCGAGCCATGACAACGTTGTCATGGCCGAGAAACATAAGAGCAGTGAACGAAAAATTGTCCGGTCGGCCGTGGCGTCACTTCGCTAGCCAGCATGAGGGGAGGAGGCCACTCCCACTAGCGAGGTGATTTACCACGACCGACCGGGGCCCCGCGGACCCAGGAGATGCGGCGGATCTGGGGATTCCGCGGGGCATCGGAAAAATTTCCGGAGAGGGAATGGGCGCACCCATTCCAAGAAGCGTCCGCCCAGTGTGCTTCTTCGCATGTCGACGACCCCTTAGCCTCGTCGATTTGAAAAACGCGCTCTCCGCGGGCGCCGCCGTGTCCTCGTTCGGCTTCGCCCAAACTTCTCCACGCAATCTATCAAAAGAGTCAATGTTGTACAATGCGCGTATGAGACATATCAGCGTGCATATCAAGCATGGCCTCAGCAAAGCGCGGGAGACAGAACGGGGCGAGTTGCTCAAATATTTTTGCGACCGTATCAATTCAGAACGGGTGAGTGATGGATATCCCAGACTCACCATCGCACGGATGGCAAAAACGCTTGAGAAGATTCCGACGAAAGATCTCTACTATTTGAAACGCGTGTGCGACGATGCGGGTAATTTTTCTAAGAAATTTTGGTGGGAGGTCAATCCGAAGAAGCATCAGGAAAAATAAGAATGCCGCTTAGGTTGGCAAGCGGCATGAGGCAAGGTCGGTGGACGCGGTTTTTTTATCGGCTGGCGAAGCCGATCTCGGCCCCGCTCTGCGAGGATGGAGAAACCACGTCCACCTTCCCCGGCGGCGCATCGGGCAACGGGCGGGAGGAAAAACCCAGTCCAATGCGCCTACTGATAATCTTTGTATCGCTTGCGATATGTTTGTCAAACGTCTCTAGCCATATACAATAGTCACTCCATGGCATTTTCATTTTCTCCCAAACTCGGCATCGACCTCGGTACGACGACCGTCCTGGTGTTCGTCCCTGGTAAGGGAATCGTGTTGAATGAACCGTCGGTCGTCGCCGTATCGGTGGGAGACAATAAAATTCTCGCGGTAGGCAACGACGCCAAAGAGATGGTCGGCCGCACGCCGGGCGAGATCATCGCGTATCGTCCGATGAAAGACGGCGTAATCGCTGACTACCGCGTCACCGAAGCGATGCTGCGCTACTACATTAAGAAATCACTCGGCAAATGGAATCTGTTCCGCCCTGAAGTCATGATCTCGGTGCCAGCCGGAGTAACTTCGACTGAGCGCCGAGCAGTAGTGGAGGCTGCAACGAAAGCCGGTGCGCGTGAGGCGTATGTCGTCAAAGAACCGATCCTCGCCGCGATCGGCGCAGGCATCCCGATTCACGAAGCGCGCGGGCATATGGTCGTCGACATCGGCGGCGGCACGACCGACGTCGCGGTGATATCCCTTGGCGGTATCGTCGCTTCCACATCGGTGAAATGTGCGGGCAACGCAATGGATCACGCGATCGCAGATTACATCAAGAAAACATTCAACCTCGGCATCGGCGACAAAATGGCCGAAGAAATCAAAATTCATATCGGCTCAGCGGTGCCTGTCGACGAAGAATTGACGATGACGGTGAAGGGACGCGATCATCTCACGGGATTGCCGCGCTCCATCGAGCTTGGCACGGGCGAAGTAGTGCGAGCGATCGGCAAAGAGCTTCGCACGATGATCAATGCGATCAAAGACGTGTTGCAAGAAACGCCGCCGGAATTGGCTGCCGACATCATCGACAACGGCATCATCATGACCGGCGGTTCGGCACAGCTGCGCAATCTTCCCGAACTTGTCTTTCGCCGCACCGGTGTGAAGGCGCGCCTCGCAAAAGACGCGCCGTTCTGCGTTGCCAAAGGCACGGGCGAAGCGCTCAAGCATCTCGAAACCTACAAAAAAGCGATTATTACGAAGCGTTAGGATTGTTGTTCTTGAGACGCTCGATATCTGCCATCAATTTGCGAAGGTCGGTCTGAATGTCTCCAAGTGTTTTTTGTTGCGCGACTTTGCGCGCCTCTTCCACGGCATCTTCTGATTCTTCCTCCTCGCTCATTTCCTCCACGTCTTCCGAAATGTCTTCCACATCTTCCTGCAGTTCGTCGACGTCTTCCTGAATTTCTCCGACATCTTCGCGGATTTCTTCGATGTCCTCGCTCACTTCTTCGACCGCTTCGGTCGTGTAATTGATGGTGAGTTGAATGAATATTGAAAGATAGATTGCTTCGAGCGAAACGATTGTCGTGACGACCAGCAACATTTCATTCCATTCGACGAGACCGACGGCGACTGCCAAAAAGCTTGCGATAAAAAGAAGCGTGTGAACGATAATCGAAGATGGGGAGCCGATCCAGCGTGTAACCGCCAGAGCGGTTTTTTGGATACGCTGTTTCGGTTTCATGGCAGGAGTATAACGCCTCAATTGGTATAATACAGGGCCTATGAAAGGACTTGTGGGTAACGTGCAGCTCGTCGCAGGAGGGCCTGAAATGCGCCCCGCCATATTCGCATATCTGCCGACAATTGGAATTGAGACGCACGCGAATCCAGATTTCTTTTACCAGTCTTACAATAATTACGGCATTGAAGAATCCCGCGAACTTCGCTCTCGCGCAACGCTCCGTGCAGTTGGAAAGCGGAGGGTGTTTGTGATTGAAGCGGCAACCATAACGACGGAAGCACAGAATGCACTCCTAAAGACGCTCGAGGAGCCTGTTGCGGATGTACTATTTATCTTTGTTATTCCATCTCCTTTCTCGCTGTTACCGACTTTGCGGTCTCGTGCCCAGATTCTCAATCTAGGTCAGGTTTCGAAATCGGAGGAAGTCATTGATACAAAGCAATTTCTCTCAGCAACTCCGCAAAAACGTCTCGATCTATTGAAACCACTGCTGGAAAAAGGTGACGACGACAAGCGCGACATGGGTGCGATCATCACGTTCCTCTCAGCGCTTGAGCGCGGATGTAGGAAATCTCCCGAAGGGCTTCATGCAATCTATCGCGCGCGAAAATATATTGCCGACAAGGGCGCGCTGGTCAAACCACTCCTCGAACAGGTCGCACTTTTAGTTCCTAAGGTATAATCCACAGCATATGGCCAACTACGATTTCAAAGCATTCGATACGAAAGTGGTCGCAGCGCGAGAATGGCTCTCCAAGGAATATCGCGGATTGCGCACCGGCCGCGCTGCGCCTGCGATCCTCGATAGTGTTTCTGTCTCCGCGTACGGCTCGATGATGCCGCTCAAGCAAGTGGCATCGGTAGGCGTGGAAGACGCGCGCACGCTGCGCATTTCGCCCTACGATACGACGCTCATCAAAGATATCGAGCGTGCGATCGTTGCCGCGAATCTTGGCCTCGGTACCGCCACGGATTCTGCCGGTATCCGTGCCACCTTTCCCGAACTTACGGGCGAGCGCAGGGCCGAATTCGTGAAGCTCGCAAAAGCGAAGCTGGAGGAAGCGCGCACGACGGTGCGCATCGCGCGCGATGAAGCATGGAAAGAGATTCAGACACGCGAAAAAGAGGGGACGCTCACCGAAGACGACAAATTCATACTCAAAGACGAACTGCAGAAAAAAGTCGACACCGCAAATGAGGAGCTGGAGAGTGCGTTCGATAAAAAAGAGGCAGAGATGAGTACATGAGCGCGGCGCAGGCACTTTTTGAGCACAGAATTTTTCTGCTGAAAAATTCCTCCTTCCTCTGGCCAAGCCCTGCGGGGTCTCAAAAAATGTCTGCGCCGCCCTCCCTGGCAGCGTAGAATAATACACATATGATTACCGTCCTCCTCGTCATCGCGATCCTCGTCATTTTGATCGTTGCCCACGAACTGGGGCATTTTGTCGCTGCAAAAGTGCTTCGCGTGAAGGTGGAGGAATTCGGCGTCGGGTATCCGCCGCGCGCATTCACGCTCGGTAAAATTGGAGACACGGAATACACCCTCAACTGGCTTCCGTTTGGAGGGTTCGTGCGGCTCTTTGGTGATGAAGGCAAAGCGGAGCACGGTACGGGTTCGTTGATGGATTCTCCGCGATGGAAACAGGCGATTATTCTCGTTGCTGGCGTACTCATGAATGCGGTCGCGGCTTGGGCGCTCTTTGCAATCGCGCTTCACTTAGGTGTGCCTGAGCCCGTGAATGCGGTGCCGCCAGGACAAAAAGCCGAACTCATCGTTGCTGATGTCGTGCCCGGTTCTCCGGCGTATGCCGCGGGCATGATTCCGGGTGATCAGATCATCGGCGTTGTGGATCCAAAAGGCGGTGAAGCGGTGACAGGCATTAATCCTGATTCGGTCGTCGCATTTATACGCGATCATCCGGGTCGACCAGTCGAAATCACGTATAAAGAAGGGGGGACGCAAAAAAAGGCGACGATGATTCCCGCGCAGGGAGTGCTCTCCAAACAAGCCGGACAGCCTGCGCTCGGCATCGCGCTCGTCCTCGTCGCAAACCAATCCGAAAGTTGGCGGCTCGCCGCAAAAGATGCTCTCAAAGAAACATACCGAGCGTTCGGTGTGGTCTTTGGCGATCTTGGGTCGCTCTTTTCCGGTTTCGCGCGCGGTGCACCGAATCTCTCCGGCGTGGTGGGGCCAGTAGGCATCGTGGGCTACGTTGGCGAGGCGGCGCAAAACGGTATGGGCGCTGTCTTGATGCTTGCCGCCTTGATATCGGTCAATCTTGCGATTATCAATCTCATCCCCGTTCCTGCGCTCGATGGCGGGCGGCTGCTTATCCTCATTCTCGAAGCTGCATTGCGACGCAACGCGCCGCGATTGGCGGTCCAAATTCTCAATGCACTCGGAGTTGCTCTGATTATTTTATTGATGGTCACGGTGACGTATCACGATATCGGGCGACTACTCGGGTAGGCGTCTCTCGACCCAACTCAGAATCAAACACTGGAGAACAGCTGCGAAGGCTGTCAACATTTTGCATTTTCGCGATGCCGCGTACAATGCTCTTCACATGCGTCAATCCACACTCTTCACCAAAACTCGCCGCGATGCGCCCAAAGACGAAGTCGCCAAAAATGCGCAGCTCCTCATCCGTGCCGGATTCATTAACAAAGAAATGGCAGGAGTCTATGATCTTTTGCCGCTTGGCTTACGGGTCTTTAACAACATTGTTCAAATCATCCGCGAGGAAATGAATGCGATAGGAGGACAAGAGGTTTTGATGAGTAGTCTGCAAAGACGCGAACTTTGGGAGAAGACCGGCCGTTGGGACGATACCGTGATTGATGTTTGGTTCAAAAGTAACTTGAAGCAAGATGCAGAGTCTGATGCTGCGCGTGCCAAGGAGATTGGGTTTGCAACTACTCACGAAGAACCACTTACGAATATGATGGAACAGTTCCTCCCTTCATATAAAGATTTGCCAAAATATATTTATCAGTTCCAAACAAAATTTAGAAACGAAAAAAGAGCAAAATCTGGCATCATGCGCACGCGCGAATTCGTGATGAAAGATCTCTACTCTTTCAGTAGGAACGAAGAAGAATTCCGCGAATTCTATGAAGCCGCGGCGGTGGCTTATAAGAAGGTTTTTATGCGCGCCGGGATCGGCGATACGACATTCCGCACATTCGCTTCTGGAGGTTCATTCTCGAAATTTAGCGATGAGTTCCAAACGCTCTGCGACAGCGGAGAAGATCTTGTGTATGTCGATCGTGCAAAAAATATCGCGGTCAACAAAGAGGTGTACGTTGATGACGTGCTCGCCGAACTTGGCCTCAAAAAAGACGAGCTCGAAGAGAAAAAAGCGATCGAGGTGGGCAACATTTTTCCACTTGGGACACGTTTTTCTGAGGCGCTAGGACTTTCATACAAAGATGAGAGCGGAAAACAACTGCCGGTTATCATGGGTTCATATGGCATCGGACCAGGACGTCTCATGGGGACCGTGGTGGAGGTGCTTGCCGACGAAAAGGGAATTGTGTGGCCCAAAGAGATCGCACCGTTTCAGGTACATCTTGTCGCGATCTCCGGTGGGAACAAAGACGTTGCTGCGGAGGCGGACCGGCTGTTCGAACTTTTGCACGAGAATGATATCGAAGTTCTCTACGACGATCGCGATGCGCGCGCAGGAGAAAAATTTGCTGATTCCGATCTCATCGGTATTCCGACGCGACTGGTAATTTCAGAAAAGACAATGGCGCAAGGCGGCGTGGAGGTCGTCGAGCGATCGAGCGGGACGACAACATTCCTTTCCGACAATGCTATTATCGAACATCTCAAAAAATGAATATGTTCGAGACGATTCGCAGATGGAAGGATACGATTTTGGGGTGGTTCTCCAATGACATCGGCATCGATTTGGGCACTGCCAACACGCTCGTCTATGTAAAGGGGCGGGGGATCGTCATCAACGAACCGTCGATCGTCGCCATGAACCAAAAAACCGGCCGTGTGGTTGCCGTGGGCGCGCAAGCAAAAGAAATGCTCGGCCGCACGCCGGCGCACATCATGGCCGTGCAGCCCGTCATCGACGGCGTCATTTCCGATTTTGAAGTTACCTCGGAGATGCTTTCCTATCTCATCAATAAAGCGCAGGCAGGGCACACCAAATTGCTCGGCCCACGCGTTGCGATCGGCGTGCCTTCCGGCATTACATCGGTAGAAACGCGTGCGGTGCGCGATGCCGCACGCGCAGCGGGTGCGCGCGAGGTACACGTGATCGAAGAGCCGATGGCTGCCGCGATCGGGATTGAACTTCCAATCCACGAACCGTCCGGCAGCATGGTGATCGATATCGGCGGTGGGACGACCGATGTGGGCATCATCAGCTTGGGTGGTCTCGTGAACTCCAGAAATGTGCGCATTGCCGGCGACAAATTCAATGCCGATATCGTCGGCCACGTACGCAACGAATTCAAAATGCTCATCGGCAACAAGAGTGCGGAGGAAACGAAAATACTGATCGCCTCGGTTGCTCCCACGCGGCCGCCGCTCGAAGCGATGGTCCGTGGCCGCGATCTGGTAACCGGATTGCCGCGCGAAATGAAAATCACCGACCAGGATGTGAGGAACGCGATCGGCCATTCGATCGAAGAGCTCGTCGAGGCGATCAAGGAGGTTCTCGAAACCGCGCAGCCCGAAATCGTTTCCGACGTCATGCAGCGGGGTATTTATCTTGCCGGCGGCGGAGCCCTTATCCGCGGACTTCCTGAATTTCTGACTGCAGCGCTCGGCGTGCCGGTCATCGTCGCTCCCGATCCACTCACTGCTGTCGTGCGTGGAACGTCGATCGTTCTCAATGATCTCGACTTCTATCGCGAGGCGCTTTTGAAATCCGATGATGAACTCGTACCGACCGAATAATCGCTTCGCTCATAGGGGCACGCTTTCTCGGCTATGAAAATGGAATTTTCATATCGCTCGCCGCGCGGCACCCATAGCCGAAAGAAAAGTCGACTCGTTGCCACAACGATTCTCGTCGTCGTATTATTTCTCATCGATGTTATTTCAGGAGGAAAATTGCGCGCCAGTGTCCGTGTGTTTGGTTCGATGATTTCAACGTGGAGCGGTCAAGCGGGCGCGACGTTCACGGGCAGTGGTTTTTTCACCTCGCGTGCAGCACTCGAATCACAGAATCGCACGCTCTCGGAACAAGTTGCTCAACTACAGGGGCGTGCGGCCGCGCTCAGCGCAGTGCAAGAAGAAAATGATCAGCTGCGCGCGATCGTACATCTCGCAGCAAAATCTCCCGGCGTGACTGCGCCCGTGGTCTCATCGCTTGAGGCGTCTCCCTATGGGACTTTTCTGATCGGTGCGGGCTCTCAAGATGGCATTGCCGTAGGGAATCTCGTCTTGAGCGAAGACGGGTTCGTGATCGGACGAGTCAACGATACAAGTGCGCGCCAGTCGCTCGTGAGTGAACTCTTTGCTCCCAATGCGACGGTGAGTGCCACCGTGAATGCGGTGCCCATTTCTCTCTCCGGGCAGGGGGGGGGAAACGCGCGGGCAAACGTTCTGCGCAGTGCCGCGATCGCGATCGGTGATATAGCGATTGCACCGGGATTGGGAGAGCGTCCGGTAGGGATCGTAGGGCAAGTCGCGTCGAGTTCGGCGAGCGCTTCACAAGACGTGTATGTCCGCACGCCGCTCAATCTTTCGTCGTTGCAATTCGTATATGTCGTCCCAGGCTGAAATTTTTGTTCGTATTCTGATCGCGATCGCCGGATTTTGGGGCGCGATTGTCGCGCCCGCGTGGATACCAGCCGCATGCATCGTCCTTCTGGCTCTGCGCTTTCCCGCGTGGGAGGCGCTCCTTATCGGATTTGTCGTCGATTTGTTGTGGCTTCCGGGGGGAGGTTTTCATTTTCCACTTTTTACAATCTTCGCAATCGTTGTTGTGTGGCTCATGGAGCCGATACGCAATCAATTCCTGATTTCGTAAGCCTTTTGATATAGTGGACGGATGAGATTCGCGCGAAAACGAAAACGCATACACGAGATCGCGCCGGATGAGATTTTTCTTGACTCCTCCAACTTACCCGATCATGAATCGAGCCAGTTCGAAGGTCGTGTGGTGCCGTCGCTGTCGCGGCGCTCGATCTTCGGTTTCGGAGTGGTCTTTGCAGCGGTCGCAATCATATTCGGCGGGCGCGCGTTTGCTCTCCAGGTCGCACAGGGGCCCACGTTTGCAGAAATTTCTCGCGACAACACACTGGTAAGCTCGATCGCGTTTGCTACCCGCGGGCTCATCATCGATCGCAACGGAAAAGAAATTGCCTGGAACGAAGCGCAACCGCAAACGATCGACGGAACCAGCGCAACGTCGACCTACGCGCTTCGCAAATACACCGAGCTGCCCGGATTTTCGAATCTCATCGGTTTTGTCCAGTATCCAAAGGCCGATCAAACTGGCACCTGGTGGCGTGAAGATTACACCGGAATGGCAGGAATCGAACTCGTCTACAATGCTTCTCTGGAGGGTGTTAACGGCAGCACGATGGTGGAGACCGATGCGCGAAAAAAAGTAGAGCGTGAAAATATCGTTTCACCGCCGCAGAGTGGCAGCGATCTCAAACTTTCCATCGACGCCAATCTACAATCCGAACTCTACAAAGTTCTCACCTCTGGTGCGCAGGTGGACGGCTTTGTCGGTGGGGCGGGCGTGATCATGGATGTGTCAACGGGCCAACTTCTCGCGATTACCAGTTTTCCGCAGTACGACAACCAGGCATTCACCGACGGCAATTCAGCAATGGTGCACGCCGATCTCAACGATTCTGCGACACCGCTTCTCGATCGTGCCATTTCCGGATTGTATGCGCCCGGCTCAATCGTGAAGCCCATTTTTGCGGCAGGTGCACTCGATGCCGGAATCGTCACACCCCAGACCGTCATCGTTTCTACCGGCGCCATCAGCGTACCGAATCAGTTTGATCCGACGCACCCCAGCGTTTTTCATGACTGGACCGTACACGGCCCGATCGATATGGAAACCGCGATTGCAGTTTCTTCGGACGAATATTTTTATCAGATCGGCGGTGGATATCATGATCAAAAAGGTCTCGGCATTTCTAATCTCGATAAATATGCCGCGATGTTTGGACTCGGAACCACGACCGGCATCAATCTTCCGGGAGAGGTGGCGGGCAATATCCCGTCTCCGCAATGGAAAGCGAATGTCTTTCCGGGAGAGCCGTGGTTTTTGGGCGACACGTACCACACCGCAATCGGACAATACGGATTCCAGATCACGCCACTTCAGGCGGTGCGATACGCGAGCGCGATCGGAAATGGTGGGAAATTATTAACGCCGCAGCTACTCGCCTCGTCGACTCCCCAGTTTACTCAGATACCGATACCGGACTCTGATCTCGCTGTCGTGCGCGCCGGGATGCGCCTCGCCGTTACCTCTTCTCGCAAGGATGCGACCGACAACGTGATGAATATTCCGGGAATCGATATCGCCGGAAAAACCGGGACCGCGCAGATCGGTGCACACAATCAGTGGGTCAACTCGTGGGCGATCGGATTCTGGCCCGCTGAAAATCCAAAATACGCCTTTGCGGTTGTGCTCGAAAAGGGTCCTTCGACCGAAACTTTCAATGCGGCCGACAGCGTCGCCCCCTTCTTCAGCTGGCTCGTCGCCAATCATCCGGAATACGCGAATTGACACAGCTTGTATATCGAACCTGATACGGTACAATACGCGCGCACGAAGAAATCACTATGAATGACGATACGAATTACCTCAGCAAAGAAAAGTTCGACGAGCTCACCACAGAGCTCGAACATTTAAAGACCGTCCGTCGGCGTGAGATCGCCGAGCAGCTCGAATACGCCCGCAGCCTGGGTGATCTTTCGGAGAACGCCGAATACGAGGAGGCGCGCAACATGCAGGCCGCGACCGAAGACAGGATCCGCACGATCGAAGAGCAGCTCTCGCACGCGCGCATCATCGAACACAGCAAGGGCAACACTGTTTCGCTCGGCTCGTTTGTGACGATCCAAAAACAGGGCGAAAAAGAAGAACACACGTACGAGATTGTCGGCAGCGCCGAAGCCAACATGCAGGAACACAAGATCTCGCACCTCTCGCCACTGGGCTCTGCACTTATGGAAAAGAAAAAAGGTGATACATTTGCATTTGAGACACCGAAAGGTTCGCAGAAATATAAAATCGTCAATATAAAATGAAAAACGCCGATCACTCGTCCTTCGGGAATCTCGCACTGGAGTTCGTGCGCGTGACCGAAGTTGCGGCGATTGCGGCGGCCAAGTGGATCGGAAGGGGAGATGCAAAAGCAGCCGACAAAGCAGCGGTCGATGCGATGCGCGCACAGTTCAATACGATCGATTTTCAGGGTGAGATCGTCATCGGCGAAGGCGCCAAAGACGAATCGCACGAACTTTATATCGGCGAGAAACTCGGGAATGGCAAAGGGCCTCTCGTCGAGATCGCCGTTGATCCTTTGGAGTGCACGGATTCGGTCGCCAACGGCGTCCCCAACGCGCTTACAGTGATTGCTACCGGCCCACAGGGAAGTCTGTATCACGCGGCAGATTCATACATGGAAAAGATCGCGGTCGGGCCCGAAGCAAAAGACGTCATCGATCTCGACGCGCCGGTCGCTGACAATATCAAGAAAGTTGCAAAAGCGCTCGGCAAAGATGTTTCTGAGATTATCGTGGCGACGCTCGATCGCGAACGGCACGCGGATTTGATCGCGGAGGCGCGGGCCACCGGCGCGCGCGTACGACTCTTTTCCGACGGCGACGTTGCGATGGCGCTCGGGACGTGCCTCTCGCGCTCGAGCGTCGACATACTCATGGGCTCGGGCGGGAGTGCGGAGGCGGTTTTGGCGGCCGCGGCGATGCGCGTTCTTGGAGGCGAATTGCTCTGCCGCTGGAAACCAAAAGACGACAAACACATCGCGCGCCTCAATGCTGCGGGTATAACGGATTTCAGCACCATTTTCAAAGCGAGCGATCTTGCAAAAGGCGAGGATATTACCTTTACAGCCACCGGCGTCGTTTCGGGCCCACTTGCCGACGGCGTGCTGTTCGCCGCCGACGAGATCGTCACACACTCGGTCGTTATGGCGATGAATCCACGCACCGTGCGTTTTATCAAAACGAAACATATGATGTAGAATATCGCCATGAGCACATCCACGCTTGCAAAGATCGCGAAGTCTCTGGTCGCTCCGGGAAAGGGGATTATCGCCGCGGATGAAAGCGCATCGACCTGCCAGAAACGATTCGATTCGGTGGGCGTACCGTGCACCGAAGAAAACCGACGCGCCTATCGACAAACATTGTTTACTGCACCGGGCCTCGAAGCGTACGTGAGCGGTATCATCCTCTACGACGAGACGATCCGCCAAGAGACCGATCAGGAAGAGAACTTTGCGGCGTATCTTACTGACAAAGGAATTCTTCCGGGCATCAAGGTTGATGGCGGCGCAAAAGATCTTGCGCTTCATCCGGAAGAAAAAGTTACCGAAGGTCTCGATGGCCTGCGTGAGCGCCTCGCGGAATACAAAACCTTTGGTACGGCATTCGCCAAATGGCGCGCGGTCATCACGATCGGGAAAGGAATTCCGTCGGAGGCATGCATTGCAGCCAATGCGCACGCACTGGCGCGCTATGCGGCACTCTGCCAAGAAGCAGACATTGTCCCCATCATCGAACCAGAAGTATTGATCGATGGTGATCACTCGATTGAGCGGTGCTATGAGGTGAGCGAAGCGACGCTCAAGAAAACCTTTGAAGAAATGGCAGGGCAAAACGTCGCTCTTGGAGGAACTATTTTGAAAGCGAGCATGGTGATCGCAGGCAAGAAAGCTCCGAAACAATCAAGTGTCGAAGACGTTGCAAAAGAAACCTTGCGCGTGCTCAAAGAAACCGTGCCAGCCTCCCTCGCCGGCGTGGTCTTCCTCTCTGGCGGACAAGGCGACGAGCAGGCAACCGAGCATTTGAATGCAATGAACCACATTGGCAAGCATCCATGGCCGCTGTCGTTCTCATACTCGCGAGCAATTCAGAATCCCGTACTCAAATTATGGGCGGCAAATCCGAGCGCCAATGTAAGCAAAGCGCAGGAAACGCTCTTGTTCCGCTCCAAAATGAATTCACTTGCTTCGGTCGGGAAGTATTCAGCTGAGATGGAAAAAGAGCGACCGTATTGATTAATGGGGCTTGAAATTCTGCTAGTACAATGTTTTTGCACAGGTGAAACTTCTCGCTACGTATTTGGGGTTTACAATTGCATAGATGCGTCGTACCGCTCTCTTTGTTTTGTTCATACTTCTTCCACAACTTGCGTTCGCGGGTTCGCAGACGTATTCAACGCCGGGCACGTACACCTTCACGGTCCCTGCCTTTAGTTCGCTCTCCGTTACGGTATCCGGTGCGGGCGGCGGGGGAGGAGGATCCGAAGCGACGTATCCGAATAATCCGGGATCGGCTACCGATGGAAGCGGTGGTGGAAATTCATCGTTCTATAACCTTACTGCCTATGGCGGCAGTGGCGGCCAGAGAGCAACTATTGCAAACGATTTTGAAAATCCCCCTTATTCCTATGGAACAGGCGCAAATGGTGGCAACGGCAGCGCTTCCGGCGGCTCGTACAACGCGGCTGGATCTGGCGCGGCGGGAGGTGCCGGCGGTCCGAGTTGGCAATGTCAGTATTACGGTTACGCGCCCTACTGTACCAACCAAGACTACTACTATTATTATCCTAACGGTGGCTGGGGCGGCAGCGGCGGCTACTCAAGCATCACATGGTCACAAGGCAGCGGACCCACACCGGGTTCAAACGTGACCGTGTACGTTGGCGGGGGTGGCGCCGGCGGTGCATCATCCTACGGAACATATAACGGAGGAGGGAGTTCTGCTGGCGGAGATGGTTCAGTTTCAATCACTTGGACCGCCGCTCCCGCTCCCACCTGCACCATCACCCTCGCTCCGAACCCCGCCTCATATTCATACAACGGCACCGTCACACTTACATACTCTTCCACCAACGCCAACACGTCGTTCTATATTAACAACGTCGGATACGTCGGCGCTTCCGGCTCGACGCAAGTACCGCGCACCGCCACCACCAACTACACCGGCACCGTCGTCGGCTCGGGCGGCTCAGCCACCTGTCCCGCCACCCTCACCGTCACCCCACCGTCCAACCCCACCGCCACCATCACCTCATCACTCGGCAGCACGGTGCAGATCGGTCAATCCACAACCATCACGGCGCACTTCACTGCAGGCTCCGGCGACTCCCTCACCCACGACAACATCGACTCGCCAGTCGGGACAGGTCTCGGGGCAACCACCAACCCCGACCCGATCAAGCTGTACACCTTCACCCCCACCACTCCTGGCACCTACACCTTCTACGCCCGCGCCCAAACCTCGTACTTCACCAGCTGGACCACGTACGCAAGCGTGACAGTGACCGTCCCTACACCTCCGGCTTGCACCGTCGCTTTCAACCAAAACCCCATCGCGCAAGGACAGAGCGCAACGGTGAGTTGGACCTCATCCAACGCAACGTCGTTCTCGATCAACACCATCGGCTCGGTCACGCCCAACACGCCTGGCTCCACCTCAGTCTCGCCCGCGCAGTCCACTGATTACACCGGGACCGCAATCGGAACCGGCGGCACCACCAACTGCCACGCCAATACCGGCACTCCTCCCGGCACCCTCAACGTCTCCTGCACCCCGTCATACACCTGCTCCGGAAACAACATCCGCTACACCAACGCCTCCTGCAGCGTTGCCACCACCGCCACCTGCACCGCTCCCGCCTTCTGCTCCACCGGCTCCTCGATCTGCCTCTACCCGCCACCCTCCTTCAACCAATCCGACGGCCTCACCGGTCACCTGGAGGTCCATCCCTCCATCGTCCCCCAGGGACAGACGACCACCGTCAGTTGGAATGTCAGCAACGTTTCCTCCTGCTCCGTCGCGGGAACCAACGGGGATTCCTTCTCCGGTCTCTCCGGCAACCACACTTCGGGGAACATTCTCCAGCAAACCACCTACACGCTCACGTGTGCCGGACTCGATGGCTCAACCGTGAACGAATCGCAAGTGGTGAATGTGCTGCCGGCGTTTGAGGAGAATTGATTTTGTCGTGCACGATTCATTTTCTATTTATGCACATTCGCACCGCGCGCTCCTCCGCACCGTTTCAATTGATTGCTACTATATAAACTATGAAAGAAATTCGCAGGCAACTTGCGTTTCTCACCGTTCTTCTCATTGCGATGGCGATCGTCCTTATTATTGCAGGCGCGTTTCCTCTGCCATCTGCGATACCACCGATCGTAGTCCAATCTGCTGGGCCGCAGCAGCAACAAACTTCCGCGATACCGCCACTTACTCCCGAAGTGCAGGCGCAACTCGCCGCGAGCCACGGATTCCAAATGCTTGTTTCCTATACCAATCAAGGATTCCAGCCGACAAGCGCGACGATCAAAAAAGGTGACACGATTCGCTTCACCAATAATTCCTCGCACGATCTGTGGATCGCTGCGAGCGGCACCTCGGCAAACCCCGTGTATCCCGGCTCGTCCGATTGCGGCGCCACCGCACTCGACACCTGCAAATCGCTCAAGCCCGGTGATTTCTGGGAGTTCACCTTTACGAAGAGTGGCACGTGGGGATACCAAAATAATCTCCAAAAGAACGATATAGGTACAGTGCAGGTGAAATAAAAAAATCAAATGGCGTATATTCTGCAAAAACCGGCACGAGGTATCGGTCCGGTAATCGCAGCACTATTATTCTTTCTCCCGCAGTTCGCTTTGGCAGCGACGATCGTTCTCACGTCGGGCTCAAGCTGGACCGTTCCTGCGAATTGGAATTCGTCGAGCAATACGATCGAGGCGATAGGTGCGGGTGGGGGCGGCACATCGTATCCTGACACCGCCGGCGGCGGCGGCGCGTACGCCAAGATCAGTAACGTCTCGCTCACTCCCGGTGCATCCGTTTCCTACAGCGTCGGCGCTGGCGGAGCGGGGGTCGTCGGGAACTGTTGGTATGATGCGGCTCTCTCGGCTCAGTATGCAAACACGATTTATAGTTGCGATTCGAATACCTATTACGGAGCGGGGGGCAATGGCGGCGCGACTTATTTTTTGAACGGATCGACGCTGTACGCACAAGGCGGTATAGGCGCCGGATCGATACAATCGGCGGATAGTGGCAATTGGGTTGGTGGACCAGGCGGGAGTGCTGGGAGCTCTGTTGGGACAGTCAGATATTCGGGCGGCGCGGGTGGTAATAATCCCTCATACACGAGTAACGGCGCAGGCGGCGGCGGCGCGGGAGGACCTAATGGAAACGGATCAACAGGCGGCGATAGTTATACGCTCAACGGGAATGGAGCTGCAGGCGGCGCAGGCGGCGGCGGTTATGCTGGCGCGGGTGGAACGGGTGGATACGGAAGCGATAACTATTCAACGGATGGATCGGCAGGCGGTAATTACGGTGGTGGTGGCGGCGGTGCTGGATATGGTGGCGGAACAAGCGGTCCTCCGGCACGTACAGGGGGCGCAGGTGCTTCAGGCGCTATCATCATCACGTATAACCCCGTTCCCACCTGCTCCGTCTCGTTCGATCAAAATCCAATCGCATACGGAAATTCTACAACAGTCCACTGGACTTCTGCGAACGCAACCAGCATGACGCTTACCACAATCGGTCCGGTGACGGCCAACCAATCCGGTTCGACATCCGTCCAACCGACCGCCACCACCAACTACACCGGCACCGTCGTCGGCTCGGGCGGCTCAGCCACCTGTCCCGCCACCCTCACCGTCACCCCACCGTCCAACCCCACCGCCACCCTC
>Ga0210408_10000195_pt1 | contig 89507 bp, 77 predicted proteins | sample IncBWH4MmetaG_FD_155471 | JGI IMG/M metagenome (GOLD analysis project Ga0210408, IMG submission 155471) | Forest soil microbial communities from Barre Woods Harvard Forest LTER site, Petersham, Massachusetts, United States - Inc-BW-H-4-M | ecosystem: Environmental > Terrestrial > Soil >...
CGCGCCATGAAGGATGCGCAGTGCAAGCAGGAACTCTCCGAGTGGGAGCACGACTACCGCAGAAAATACGCGGCATTCATTTGCAATTCCGAGGAGGAACATCCCTTGCTGGGATGGCAGTTGGTCGATTGGGAGGACCAGCCGCCGCTCCGTATTCTTCACTATCGCGGCAAGCGGCTGAGCGCCCCCGGCGAGAGCACAACCTATTCCGGGCTGCTTTCCGTCACCCTCGAGAAGCGCAGCGGCGAATGGGACGTGACCAAGTACGACGCGATGTACTGAAACGCACGTTGCTAGCCGTCGGTCTTCAGCCCGTCACTTCTCGGCTTCCTCTCGAATGTGCCGCAGCACCCTCATGTGAACCTGATGAATGATGGTGTCGGACCACAATCTCCAATATGTCGCCGGCCAGAGAGTGTGCCGGTACCACGTTGTCCCCTCCAGGTGGGTTCCTCCATTCGGCAATGCGGTTAGGAGGAATTGCCCGCGGTTCGATACCAGGAATCCATGCAGGTGCGGTGTTTCGATGTGTGAGTAAGGAGTCCATTCCTCCATCGGTGCGGGGTTGGTATCGACCGAGAACTTCAGTCTGTGCGGCTCATCCCAGACTTCGATCGGCTCGACGAACGCCCCGGTGGAGAACACGCAATGCCGTTCGGCGCCCACCCCGCTTCCGAGCATTTCGGCCCGAACGGGATAGGCGATGCCCGCACGAAACATCCATTCCGTGGGTGGTGGAATCTCCGTGAAGGCAACCACTTGGTGCCAGACTTTTTCTGGTGGAGCTGGAATGTCGATTGCTGTACGGACCGCAAACACGGGAGGCGTCGGCGCTGCGACGTGCTCCGTCCATCCGACCCCAGGGACAAAAATAAGCAACGCAAAGAAGGCGGGGGCGCCGTTGTGCAGCCACCGCCTCCGCTGCACCAGGTACCCGAACGCTCCTCCAAAGGCGGCAAGGGGCAGGGCCAGCGGCAAGGCCATGGCCAGGCAAATCATGCCCTCCACGGCCATCGCCATCAGCCCCATGCCCAGGAGCGCGGCGGAGAGGCAGGCAACTCCCACGCAGCTGGCCAAGCCGCGGGGCTGCTCGAGTCCGTAGATCAGACTGGCGGCGAATCCCATGGCGAAGGGCACCGCGACGAATGGGCCCCAGCCATAGTTCATCAGCAGTTTTGTTTCGAGCAAAACCAGGCCGATCCCAATCGGGACGGTGAAAAGCAACGAGACTGCGGCGCTGCCCAGCGCGCTTTGGGGAAGCACCTGGGCGAGAGAAGAACCCGCGTCCTGTCCGGTGGTGTGCCTGGCTGCGAGCGCTTCGCGATCGGGAACGAGGCAAAGGGAGAGGAAGAACAGCAGGTTCAGAAACGGAACGAAGAATAGCAAGATGAGGTACGACGGCAGCCTTGCGCTGCGCAGCCGTCTCAAGGTCAAGGCCATGCCTACCCAGACGAAGGGCAAGGCCAGCGCCAGCATGGTCGCGAGGAAGGCGGCTTCCGGGCCACCCACTGCGGTGATGCGCGCTACATCGCCCACCGGCACCCAGTAGTTAAACAATCCCCAGGGACGGTGAAAAACGTAAGTGGCGACCATGCGATCCAGATTGTGCTTGAGCGCAAATCCCAATACTCCCACCAGGGCATAGGTCCCGCGGCTCAGGGCTCCCCTTGGGCGCCACAGGTCCACGAATGAGATTTTCATAAACACCTCGCTACTCGGGTGCGTGGGTCCCCTGGCAACTTGACTCGCCACGCCCGCCTTGCCCTAGACATCGCCGTCGTCGAGCGACCCATCGATAGGCTGCCCGCGCTGCGGGAAGGACCCCCGGAGCCTTCGTTACCCACCGAACAGGCCACGCCCAGCCCAGTTCCCGAGCCACGGCAAAGACGGCGTCCGCTCCCCAGTGTTGGGTGCCATCGGGCAGCACAAAGCGGATCGTGCGTTGCAGTTCTTCCCGCGAAAGGCCGAGCAGCGCTCCGACTCGCGGGTCCTGCAGCGGCGCCATGGCCAAGCCGCGCCGCTTCATCGACGGGATCAGCCATTCAGCGGTCCGAGTGCAGAACTCGCACTCAGCATCGAAGAATAGCCAGCCGCGGGCATGCCGTCCCTTGCTGTCGGTCATCTCGGATGCGAGCGAGATCATGACCTCACCTCCCGGCTGTTTTTTTCCCTGATCCGAGAAGAGACTTCAGCTTTCCGCGCAGCCGAGCCATTCCCTTGAGGGCGTCGGTCGGCATGTGCACCACTTCTTCGAACATGCCCGAGGTGATGGTGAGAAACTCGAGCATCTCGGTCAGTCGCTCGCGGGTATAGGCGCTGCCTCCGTCCGCCTTCTTCAGATCCGCGACGCACTCCTGCAGCACGCGCAGGGTCGGGTCAATTTCCCGGCGCTTCCGTTCTTCGGCAACAATCCGGAAAATCTCCCAGACATCCTTGACGGACTCGAAATGATCCCTGCGGTCGCCGAGCACATGCGCCACGCGGACGATTCCCCAGCCCTGCAACTCGCGCAGGCTGGTGCTCACGTTGGAGCGGGCCACGGCCAGCGTGCTCGCAATTTCCTCGGCATGGAGAGCCTTCGGAGAAAGGAACAAGAGGGCATGCACCTGGGCCACCGTGCGGTTGATGCCCCAGCGGGTTCCCATTTCTCCCCAATGGAGAACAAAGCGTTGTTCGATGGGGGTGAGCGGCATTTGCGGCTTTACCTGTAATTTCTGTAACAACAGAAAATACCGTAAACAAAGGCCAAAAGTCAAGCGCTGTACAGGGGAATCACGTTTCTGCTTTTCGGCGCAGGCCCCGGCGGGTTCGGAGCGCGGTGTCCGGCCGCGCGGCGCGGCTTACAGGCCGGTGGGATCAGGGGCCGGTTGCTTCATCGCCCCATCCGGTTCCTCAGCTGGGCTTTGGGAATCTTGCGAGGTCCGCCATCCTCTCAGCACGAGATACAGCAGAACCTGTCCCGCCAGGCCGGCGGCGCTGTCGAGCAGAACATCGCGAATCGTCCCCGTGCGCGACGGAAGGAAGCTCTGATGCAACTCATCCAGGCTTGCGACGAGAGCCGTCATGAATAAGGCGACTCTCGCCCACACCATGGACCAGCGGGGATGGTTCAATACAGGGATGGTGGCGCGCCAAGCCCGAAACAATAGAACGCTTAGGGTGCCATAACCGAGAACGTGGCCGCTCTTGCGCAGCAGGAAATGCCACAGCACAAACCGTATCGGGTCCGTACCAAAAAGGAAGTGCAGTACAGGGTACAGGAACCGGCCGGTGTTATCGGACGACAGAACGCCGGTGGATTCAATCGTAATGATCCCCAGCCAGATCAGCGCGGGGATCCAGGCGTGCAAGACTGCCCGTCGCGAAGCCGTATGGCCGCCACCCGTCAAGAGGGCGGCGTCCTTAGTAGGCAGGCACGGCGGCTGCCTTCGGCCCCGTTACTCGATCGCATAATTCGGCGCTTCGCGCGTGATCATGACGTCGTGCACGTGGCTTTCACGCAGGCCCGCGCCGCTGATTCGAATGAAACGCGTTTTCTGCTGCAGTTCGGGGATCGAGGAGCAACCGCAGTAGCCCATCCCCGACTTGAGGCCTCCCACCATTTGGTGAACGACCATGGCGACTGAGCCGCGGTACGGCACACGCCCTTCGATGCCTTCGGGCACAAGCTTGTTAAGCCGATTTCCGTTGCCTTCCGTCATCCCGGCGATCGCCGACGAGGCCTCGTCTGTGCTCTGGAAATAGCGCTCGCTGGAACCTTGCGCCATCGCTCCGAGCGAGCCCATACCGCGATACGACTTGAAGGTTCGACCCTGGTAAAGGATCAATTCACCGGGACTCTCGTCGGTGCCGGCGAACAGGGAACCGATCATCACGGCGCCGGCTCCTGCTGCCACCGCTTTCGTGATGTCTCCGGAATACTTGATGCCGCCGTCGGCGATGACCGGAACGCTGGCGTCCTTGGTGGCGCGGAACGCCTCGGCGATGGCGGTGATTTGGGGCACGCCGGCGCCGGTGACGATTCGGGTCGTACAGATCGAACCCGGACCGATCCCGACTTTGATCCCGTCGGCTCCGGCTCTGGCCAACTCGCAGGCTCCGTCGAAGGTGGCGACATTGCCAGCCAGCAAATCAAGTTCGGGCAACTTCGACTTCACGGCCCGAATCGCGTCGAGAACTCGCGTTGAGTGCCCGTGCGCGCTGTCGATCGCGACCACATCGATCTTCACCTTCGCCAGCTCCTGCGCCCGTTCCAGGAAATCGCCAGTGGCTCCGAGAGCAGCCCCAACCCGCAAGCGGCCCTGTGAATCCTTCGCTGCGTTGGGATACTTCAGCTTCTTCTGAATGTCTTTTACCGTGATCAGGCCCTTCAGGTTGTACTTGTCGTCGACTACCAGCAACTTCTCCACCCGGTGCTCGTGCAGGATTTTCTCGGCGTCTTCCAGGGTCGTGCCCACTGGCACCGTAATCAGGTGGTCTTTCGTCATCACATTGCGGATAGGGACGTCGAAGCGAGACTCGAAGCGGAGGTCACGGTTGGTGAGAATACCCACCAGGCGTCCGTCTTTCTGCGTGATCGGAACGCCGGAAATCTTGTACTTGCGCATCACATCGAGGGCGTCCGAGACCTTGGCGTCGGGCGACATGGTGACCGGGTCAACGATCATGCCGCTTTCCGAGCGCTTTACCTTGTCGACTTCGTTGGCCTGCTGCTCGATGGTCAGATTGCGGTGGATGACGCCAAGGCCACCCTGCTGCGCGATCGCGATGGCCATGTGCGACTCGGTGACCGTGTCCATGGCGGCGCTGACGATGGGAATGTTGAGCTGGATGTTGCGCGTTAACTGCGTCTGCGTATTGGCCAGCGCCGGCACGACGTCGGAGCGGTTGGGCAGGAGCAACACGTCGTCAAAGGTCAACGCTTCGGGAACGGGAAAATGAATCATAGATAGATTCCAGCTTCTGGATATCTGTCTATTGTAGGTACGACCAGCGCACAGTGGCAAATCGTGGAGCGGCGCCCTGCGGTCCCACGCAATTCCGGGCGCACCGCCGCCCTCCACTGTGCTGAGGTACCTTGAGCGTTACCCCACACGTAAAACGCCGCACTGGATTCGCAGCATCACTCCCTAAAATGTCATGCAGGTGGCGTGCGTGTGCAGGCGTGACACGCGACGAAGGCCGAAGATCCAAGACCGAAGCCGGATTCGGCGTCGCCACGAAAGCCTTATTGCAAGCCACAATTCCGTTTCGAGCGTGTGTTTGAAACCATGGCCCTGGCTTGCGGCAAAGTGAGTCCGACACAAAAACATTGCCGGTTTATTCGGAAAGCTCCTAGCACAGAGCCTTGGTTATAGAGTAGATAACGGGTCATAGAGGGCACGATTTTGATTCGGGACGCACCGTTTCCTCCGCCAGTTGCAGCGGTGCGCGTGAGGTTTGACTGACGGAAGAGGGTTTGTACGGTTGCGAAAGTGAGCTGTCACTTCCGGAAGCAAAGCCATTGCTGGCAACGCAAGCATCTTCGTGCTCCTCATATTGGCGAGCAGTGGCTACCGGGGAGGGCCGAACACGGTAAGTGACGGCTGGCTTGATTCGGGCTGAAGGTATGACGAGAATCACCCGTTTGTCACTCTTCGCGTTCACTCTGGCCCTGGTCGTTCCAGCATGGTACGGCAAGCCCCATCCCGGACTACCTCCGCCGATGCCGAAGCGGCCAGCCACCTTGGATTTCGAGAACCTCGTCACGTGTACAACCGCGTCATGCGCGAGACCGCTATCGAGTGGGAACGGCGGCGTCATCATCGACCACCACAACCCAAACACCCGATTAAGCTCGATTGGGCTGTCTCCCTGGAGAACGGTTTTGTACCCGCTAACGAATTCCCCGCCAAGGACCGGTTCGATATTTGGGCGCAGAACTGCAATAGCGACTACGTTTTGTGGGGTTGACGGTGAACTCGGGAACGCAGGCCAACCTGGTCGGAATCAATAACCTGTACACCGCGGCCAGTCCCGTATGCAACGGCGGCACGCCCTGGGTCGCTTTTGCCTACAACACAGTGACCCACACGGGGGGCCAAAATCGGACATCTCCGACTCTCTCTCTGGGGACGGGAAAGAAGTGGCGTTTGTGGAAAGCACGACCACCGGCTCTTAATTTCCATGTGCTGGTGCTTTGGTGGTACCGGCGATTGCACGACAGGCAACGTTCACGCCGGGACGTTCGATAATCAGTTCTGGATCAACGGCACCACCGGGGGCCACATGCTGGCTTGCGGTTTCGTATCCGGGACGGCGGGCACTCCGTTAATCCCAAAATGTATGTGTTCCCCTTCAGCAACGAGCCACCTGATTACCTCCACGGGATCGACCACGTGGGTAGTGAACAATACCCGGGGTGACGAGTGCTCGCCCCGGACCGAGTTCTACAACGGAACGACCGACCATATGTTCTTTGGGGTCGCCAGCGCCACCGACGGCTTCATCGAAAGCTCGACGCTCACCACGACGGCATCCGCTCCAAGTTGTGCCGCTCCCCCTACCTCGAGCTGCGTAACGGCGCCGCATTTGCTCGGAGGCACCAGCGGGATCGTGATCGATAACCAGGTTTCGAGCGGGGGAACCAACATTTACTTTTCGAAGCTGGCTCCGGGCTCCGTCAATGGACAGAATGGCCACGTCACGGGCGGACGTGCGACTCCTTACTGCGCCGTGAAGTTGACTCAGGCTGCCCGGCAGTAGACGAGTCGTTGCTGGCAAGAATCAAGTCTGTTGCTTCACGGTTTACCTTCTAGAAGCCCCCTCCAAGGCCGCCACCCGGTTTGTCTTTTCGCCGGGACCAGCGTATATTCAAGTATTGGAAACTGTTGTGTAGTACCAGCATTTGGCGAAGCACACCAGTGGGCGCAAGCCCACTTTTTAGTTTGTGCCCAAGTGCGATCGGGCGTGCGTCCTGTAAGTTACTGGATTCATGGCATTTGACGAAGATCGCGTGCGCGGGATAGCCGACCGCGTGGCCTCCTCGAGCGGGCTTGAGGTGGTCGAGATCGAGTTTCGCGGAGGCGGCAAGAGCCGTATGCTGCGGGTCTTCATCGATAAGCCCGGCGGCGTGACGCACGAGGACTGTGCGAGCTTCAGTAGGGAGTTCGGGACGATTCTCGATGTCGAAGATGCGGTGCCCGGTGGAATGTACGTGCTTGAAGTGTCGTCTCCTGGCCTCGACCGAAAATTGAATCGGGCCGCTGACTACGAACGCTTCACCGGCAGCCGTGTCAAATTGATGACCCGCGAGCCGGTGAACGGCAATCGGTACTTTGAAGGGCGGCTAGAGAGCTTTCGGGAAGGCCGTCTGACTTTGAATCTAGGTGAGGCCCGAAAGAAGCGTCGCCCCGAAACCGGCACGCCACAAAAGCTTGAGATCGAGCTGGCGAATGTGGAGAAGGCGAACTTAGTACCAGAGATCTAGCAAAGTTTCAGAGGGTTCGAAGGTTCTAAAGACAAAACCCTTGTGAGTTTGGATGGGCGCAGGCGAATTGAGAACCTCGAAGCCTTGCAACCGTGAAACTTGGTAGCAGAAGTGAATTGATACCGGAATTCTTATGGCAAGCGAGCTTTACAACACTATCGACGCCCTCAGCCGGGAAAAAGGGATTGATCCGCAGATTGTAGTCAGTGCGGTGGAGGACGCGATTGTCGTCGCCACTCGCAAATACTACAAGACGCAGGAAAACCTGCGCGCGGAGTTAGACAAGGACACCGGCAAGATCCGCGCATTCGCGGTCAAGACGGTGGTCGAGACCCCGGAGCAGGTGGAGGACCCCGTCCTGCAGGTGACTCTGGAGGATGCGCGGAAGCTCGATCCCAACGTAGAAGTCGGCGGAGAGCTGCAGATCCCCAAGGTCACGGAAGGCATTCTCGGGAGAATCGCCGCTCAACTGGCGAAGCAGGTCATCTTCCAGAAGGTCCGCGAGGCGGAGCGCGACACGGTATACAACGAGTACATCTCGCGCGTGGGTGAGATCGTCAACGCTACCGTGAAGCGCGTCGAGGGTCCCGACATGATCTTCGACATCGGCAAAGCGGAATCGCGCATGCCACGCAAAGAGCAGTCACGCCTGGAATCGTTCGCCATCGGCGAGCGGGTGCGTGTGATCATATCGCGCGTCGAAAAGGCGTCCAAAGGCCCGCAGGTTGTAGTGTCCCGCGCGGCCCCGGAATTGGTGCAGCACTTGTTCCAGACCGAGGTCCCCGAGATCTACGACGGCACCGTCGTCATTCGCGCCATCGCGCGCGAAGCGGGAGAGCGCACGAAGATCGCGGTCATGTCGAAGGACAAGGACGTGGATGCGGTCGGCGCATGCGTCGGGATGAAGGGCATGCGGGTGCAGTCCATCATCCGCGAGCTTCGCGGTGAGAAGATCGACATCATCGAGTACCACGAAGATCCGGTAACCTTCGCCGAGAAGGCCCTGCAGCCCGCGAAAGTCAGCCGCGTCACCGTGGTCGATCAGTCGGAGAAGCACCTCGAAGTGGTGGTCGACGACACGCAACTGTCGCTGGCTATCGGAAAAAAGGGGCAGAACGTCCGGCTCGCGGCGAAGCTGCTGGGCTGGAAGATCGATATTAAGAGCGAAGAGGAGAAGCGACAGGAAGTCGAGCAGCAGATGTCGGCGCTGGTGCAGCAGACCGCGACTCCGCTCGAAAATGTTTCCGGACTCGGCGAGGGCCTGATCGAAAAATTGAGCGCCGCGGGTATTACCACCGTGGAAGCCCTGGCCGACATGACGCCGGAACAGCTCGAAGCCATCGAGGGCATTGGCCCCAAAACGGTGGAAAAAATCAGTTTGGCGGTCAATAATTACTTCTCGAGCCTGGAAGGCGGAGAAGGTGTGGTCGCCGCCACCGAGGGGGAAGCTGGGGAAACTCCCGCGCAAGAGGGCGTCGCCGCGACGCCGGTGGAAGGCGAGATCCAGGAAGTTGCCGCGGCGGCCGAGGAGGCGGAGCGGGGCTCCGTCGAGGACGTGGCCGCGCAAGCCGAGGGCGGGGAGGAAGAACCCTCCGCCGAAACAAAGGAATGATCAGGATTTTCCGTGCTCGTCGCTCTGGCGGCGGGCCGGGGTGCAACGCTGACTCCGCGAGGGTGCTATGAAGACTTAAGGAGACGTGGCGGGGCAAAGAAAGGGCGGATGAGTAAGATTCGAATCAACGATCTGGCCAGGGAGCTGGAAGTTAAAAGCAAGGCTATTCTCGATGTGCTCACCGAAGTCGGAGTCACCGAGAAGAAGACCCATTCCAGTTCTCTTGAGGACCATGAGGCAGTAAAGGTGCGGGCTCACTTCCGCGCTTCTGCCGAGGCCGCGCCGTCGCGCTCCACGCGTTCCGGACGCGAAGCCGATGAAATCAAGACCAAGATCGACCTCTCGCACATCTCCAAGCCGGGCGACGTTCTAAAGCTTATTACCCAAAAGCAGCAAGCCGCGGCGGCTCCACCGGTCGCCGCCCCGCGTCCACCGGTCGAGACCAAGCCAGCCGCGCCGTCCGCTCCTGCGGCCGGTGCAACTCCAACGCCACCTGCGCCCGCGGCGAAGCCGCCCGCGCCCCCTACCCCGGTGCCGCGACTCATTACCCCGCAAACGACGCGGCCGGCGCCGTCGGTGATCCGGCCTCCGGCTCCGCCGGCGCCGACCATCCCTGCAGCGAAGCTCGCTTCACCTCCGGTTGCGGCCGCGCCGCCCGCGACCACCCCGCGTCCGGTCGCACCGCCGCCGGTCAGCGCTCAGCCAGAAGCGTCTGTGGAGGCGGCCGCGCCGCCGTTGCAACCTTCGGTACCGGTGGCCGCAACCCCGGCGAAGCCAGCTGCACCCGTGGCTCCGCCGCCGCGCATGATCGTCCCGCAGACGGGGCCGCGTCCGGTGTACAAGGCACCCCCTCCAAAGCCGGTACAGCCCGGTAGCCAGGCCGGAGCGACGGCACGCCCGGTGCCCGGACGTCCCGTACCGGGTCAGCCGATTTTTCAGCGTCCCCGCCCGCAGGTTCCCGGAGCTCCCCGTCCGCCACTACGGCCGGGCGAACGCCGCCCCATGCACCCCACGCGCCAGTCACCCACAGGTGCCCGTCCGTTAGGAGTGGGTCCGGGCGCGCCTATGGCGCCCCCCGGAGCGACTCGCCCGGGCAGCCGCCCAGGCGGTCCGTCGCGACGACCGGGCCAACGCTACGTCCCGCGAGGTGTGAAGGAAGGCCCGATGAAGGGCTATGTTCCGCCGCCGCGGCTCTCGCTTTCCAATGAGCCGCAGCCCATCACGCGGAGCATCACCATCACCGAAGGCATCAGCGTAAAGGATCTGGCGGAGAAGCTCGACATTCGCGCCAAGGATCTGATCGCCCGTCTGCTGGCACGCGGCGTGTTCGCCACCATCAACCAGACCCTGGACGCGGAACTCGCCAGCGAAATGGCGCGTTTCTTCGGCGCGGACACAAACGTGATCAGTTTCGAAGAGCAGGCACAAAAAGAAATTGCCGACGCGGCCTCCACGGGCGAGGAAGGTGCGGCCGAATCCGTGCCCCGTCCTCCCGTGGTCACCATCATGGGCCACGTCGACCACGGCAAGACCACGCTCCTCGACTCGATCCGTTCGACCAGTGTGGCGGAAGGTGAAGCGGGCGGGATCACGCAGCACATCGGCGCCTACAAGGTGCGGATCCAGGACAAAGAGTCCCCGGCCTACGGCCGCGAGATTGTGTTCCTCGATACGCCCGGTCACGAAGCCTTTACCCGCATGCGCGCTCGCGGAGCAAAGTCCACCGACATCGTTGTCCTCGTCGTGGCGGCCGATGATGGCGTGATGCCGCAGACGCTGGAGGCCATCGATCACGCGCATGCGGCAGAAGTGCCGATCATCGTTGCGGTCAACAAGATCGACAAGGCGGAAGCCATGCCCGATCGCGTGAAGAAGCAACTCGCCGACCGTGGCCTGATGCCGGAAGACTGGGGCGGAACGACGGTGTTCGTCGACGTCTCAGCCAAGAAGAAAACCAACCTCAACCTGTTGATGGAAATGATCTGCCTGGTCGCCGACCTGCAGGAACTGCGGGCCAATCCGGAGCATTCCGCGAGTGGCGTCGTGCTGGAGGCCAAGCTGGATCGCGGACGCGGGCCGGTTGGCACCGTGCTGGTACAGGACGGCACCCTGCGCGCGGGCGATAACTTCGTCGTGGGGAACGTATACGGCAAGGTGCGCGCCATGTTTGACGATCGAGGGGCGCAACTCGAAGAAGCGCCACCCTCGACCCCCGTGGAGATTCTTGGCATGGAAGGTTTGCCGCAGGCGGGCGACCAGTTTGTGGTCGTCGCCGATCGCGACAAGGCTCGCGGCATTTCGGAATACCGGGAACAGAAGGCTCGCGAAGCCATGCTGGCGAAGAGTTCCCGCGTGTCCCTCGAAGGTCTGGCTGAGCAACTGAAGACGGCTGGGACGAAGGAACTCAACATCATCCTCAAAGGCGATGTGGGCGGCTCGGTCGAAGTGCTGGGCGACCTGCTGGCGAAGCTATCGAACGAGAAGGTGCGATTGAAAGTGTTGCGCTCGGGCGTGGGTGCCATCACCGAATCGGATGTGCTGTTGGCGTCCGCGTCGAACGCCATCATCATTGGCTTCAACGTGCGACCGGAACGCAAAGCGCAGGAACTGGCCGATCAGGATAAAGTCGACATCCGCCTGCACTCGATCATCTATGAGTTGCAGGACGAGATTAAGCGCGCGATGACCGGCCTGCTCGAGCCTACGATCAAGGAGACGTACCAGGGTCGCGCCGAAGTGCGCGAGACGTTCCGCATTCCGAAAGTGGGCACGATCGCAGGCTGCCAGGTGGCCGATGGCCTCATCAAGCGGGATTCCGAAGTCCGCCTGCTGCGCGACAACGTCGTGGTCTTCAAGGGCAAGATCGCTTCTCTCAGGCGCTTCAAGGACGATGCCAGCGAAGTACGCAACGGCATGGAGTGCGGCATCGCGATCGCCAACTACAGCGACATCAAGGTGGGCGACGTGATCGAGGCGTTTGTGACCGAGCGCATCGCCGCCGAAGTGATTGCCTAAAGGCTGTTCTCCGTTCACGGCTCTCGGTTCTCAGCGGCTGGATTAGCGTCAGTCTGAGAACTGGGAACCGGGAACGGAGAACTGATGCCGATTGCTTTCCTCACCCTCGAGTTGAGCATCGAAGCCGCGCAGTCTCTGAAAGACAAACGGCAGGTGGTTCGCAGCCTCAAAGACCGGCTGCGCGCGCATTTCAATGTGGCTGTAGCTGAGTTGGACGCGACCGGCATTTGGAATCGAGCGACCATTGGCGTGGTGAGCGTTTCCGATTCGCGCGACTATCTTGACGGTTTGATGAAGAACGTGGAACGCGCCGCCACCCGCATCGCCAACAATGGCGGCGCGGACGTTACCGATTCCTTTGTCGAGTTCTTGTAGGCTTCTCATCCCGCTGCTGTCACCCTCCCCCGGCGGGATGATTCCTGATATTCTCATTAGTTTTCTTCCGAGGTGATTGGTTGGAACGGCGTGGGCAAAAATATCATCGAGAGCGGTTGGGAGAGGCCCTGCGCGAGGAAATCGAAACCATTCTCGAGGGCGAGCTCAGCGATCCGCGGATCGGGCTCGTGAACGTAAGCGAGGTTATTCTGGCGCCGGATGCCCGGTCGGCCCGCGTGCTCGTGGTGGCTCAGGGCGATGACGCAGAAGCCGCGGAAACGATGGAAGGCTTGCAGGCGGCATCCGGGTATGTTCGCCGGGAGCTGGTCGAACGGCTCCATCTGCGTCGTGCGCCGGAACTGGTGTTCATCCTGGATCGTTCGCATGACTATCAGACGAGGATCGACGAGCTTTTGAATCGCACCAAGAAGAGAAGCGGAAGTCCGGCCGGCAAACGCCAGGCTTAATCAGTATGCTGATCGAAGTTCTGAACCAGATCGGGCAACGTAATCGTTTTGTGCTGACATCGCACGCCCGTCCCGACGGCGACGCCATCGGCTCTGCCTTGGCCTGCTGCCAGGTCCTGCGCCTGCTCGGCAAGCAAGCAGACGTCCTCATGCACGATCCGGTGCCTCGCATTTATCAGCCTTTGCCCTTCGCGGACCGGGTGGTACAAACCGATCGCATCAATGGCAATTACGAGGCTGCCATTATTCTCGAATGCGACAGTATCCAGCGTACCCGGCTCGAGGGTCTCGAGAACCAGTTCCTGATCAACATTGACCACCACACCAGCGGGCGTCAGTTCGCGCAGGTGAACTGGATTGATCCGCAGGCGATCGCAACCGCTGAGATGGTCTACCGGCTGGCGCGGGAAGTGGGTGTCAAGATCTCGCCCGAGATCGCGACGTGTCTTTATACCGCACTGATGACCGACACCGGGTCGTTCATGTTCAAGGGCACCAACGAGCGCACGTTTGCCCTGGCGCGCGTACTGGCGCTGGCCGGCGCAGACCCCTTCCAGTGCGCGCGCAACATCTATTTCGCCCATTCTACGGAAAAGATGCGGTTGCTCGGTGCGGCCCTTTCGAATCTGCATCGCGAAGGTCCGCTCGCGTGGATCTGGGTAACCCGCGACCAGATGGAGCACAGCCACGCCAAGGAAGAAGATTGCGAAGGAATCGTGAACTACGCGCTTTCCATTCAGGACGTCGAGGTGGCCGCGTTTTTCCGCGAGTTGCCCGACGGACGTTACCGGGTCAGCCTGCGCAGCAAGGGCAAATTGAATGTGGCCGACATCGCCGAGCGTTTCGGTGGCGGCGGACACGAATGCGCCAGCGGCTGCTCCATGGACGGGCCGCTCTCGGTCGCCGTGGCTCGCATGCTTGCGTTGATTCGTCCGCCGGCCCCGGCAGAATAGCCGACATGCACATGGCTTGGCGGTTTGCTGCTTTCCCCGCGCGGCTCGAGTTCTTGCTGGCACAAGGGAACGCCACGTCTCGCGGCTGCGACCCTACAACTCGAGCAAGCCTGTGAATCAACGCGCCCGCACCGACTGGTTGTTGCTGCTTGGACTCTGCCTCTTTCTATTCTTTTACGGGCTCGGCCAGTTCGGCTTGTTGGGTGCCGACGAGCCCCGCTATGCCCAGGTAGCTCGCGAGATGCTCGAGCGGCACGATTGGGTTACGCCCACGCTCGGGGGCCACGCGTGGCTGGAAAAGCCGGCGCTGTATTACTGGCAAGCCATTCTCGCCTACCGCGTGTTCGGGGTCAGCGACTGGGCCGCGCGCTTGCCGTCAGCCGTGGACGCGTCGCTTCTCGTGCTGGGTGTTTACCTGTTCTTGCTCCGCTTGCGCCCCGGGTTTCATCTGGACGGTGCCCTGATGACTGCGTCAGCGGCAGGGGTGGTCGGCTTTGCTCATGCCGCTGCTCCCGACATGCCCCTTGCCGCGATGTTTACTTTGGCGCTGTTAGGGTGGTATGCGTGGTGGGAGACCTCGCAGAAGGCATTTCTCGCTGGATCCTACGTTTTCCTGGCGCTCGCCACTGTCGCCAAGGGGCCGGTCGCACCCGTTCTGGCGGGCGCTATCGTGATTCTGTTCGCCATGGCCCAGCGCGACGCGCGCATCATCCTGCGGACGCTCTGGATCCCAGGAATGCTCCTGTTTGCGCTGGTCGCACTGCCCTGGTATATCGCTGTCCAGATCCGCAATCCGGAATTCTTACGCGTTTTCGTCCTGGAACACAACCTGGCTCGCTTCGGCACAGATCTTTACCATCATCGGCAGCCTTTCTGGTTTTACCTTCCCGTGGCCGCAATCGGATTGATCCCGTGGATTGTGTTTGTACTCGCCGCGGCCGGAGAAATCGTGAGGGCGTGGTGGTCGGAGCGCAAAGCGCCCTTCGACTCCGATGATGCGCTCAACTTTTTCCTTCTGCTCTGGCTCATCGTTCCGGTGCTGTTCTTCTCGTTCTCGCAATCGAAGTTGCCCGGTTACATCCTGCTGGCCCTGCCTGCGGGAACGCTGCTTGTGTCGGAATACCTGCGGCGGCACCTCGAAAACGAGGAACAGCGACCCGCTCTCTGGCGGATCGGGCTGCACGCGGTGGTCGCGTCCGCGCCGGTGATCCCCGCGCTCTTGGTGCAATATCTGTTCTTGCAGCACCGTTTGCCTTGGGGAACGGGAAGTGTGATCGCAGCTGTCGTCGCGCTGGTCCTGGCCATGGGAATCACTCTCACGCTCCGAGGCAAACTGGGCCTGCGCATGCTGCGCTTTGTCACGCTGATTCCGGTTGTCGTCGTGGTCGGCGCGCTGATGAAGCTGGGTGCGCCACCGTGCGACGCCATCCTTTCCGCCCGGCCGCTGGCGAAGCAATTGGCCCAGATGGAAACCAAACCGCTGCCTGTTGCTGTGTTTGGAACACTACGCGAGACGGAGTACGGCCTGGCCTTCTATCGCAACCAGCCGATCAGCCGCTACGAATCGCATCAGATCCCGTTGGAGGAGCATCTTCTGGTTGCGCCCGAAGGGACGGCCGACGCGATTGCCAAACTCGTGGGGACTCGGCGAGTTTCTTACCTCGGCACCTACCCGGCGCAGAGCCTAGACTACTACTGGGTCGCGAAAAGCGGCGACTAGCAGTTGGTTGTTTAGCACTTAGGTCGCTGGATACGTGATGCGGGGCGGATGCGCCAACCACGGCTCGCCTGCGTCAGCTCAGTTTGGCCAAGTGCCAAGAGCAAAGTGCCAAATTTCACCGGCCGTTGCGATCTCTTCCCCGAACCTGTCTCGCCAACGACGCCGCCTTTCCCCGTTTGCCTCTGCGCCGGAGGAAGCACTAGACTGCAGTGTTCGCGCCCCTCACGATGCCCTGTCCGGCCCGAGGCGCTGCTGGAGCCCCGTGGAGATTCTCGACCTCAGGCACTTCTCGTCTTCGGATCTACGCCCCCTGCTGGACGACGAGACCCAAGTCTGGTCGCGCCTGCTGTCCTGGGATTACACCAGTTCCGCCGACATGATTCTCCGCTACGTCGATGCCAAGATCCTTCCGGGCTACGCCGCCATCGACCGCGGCCGCATCTTCGGCTACGCGTTCTTCGTTTACGAAGGCAGCAAGGGAGTGATCGGAGACCTCTTTGTGGCCAACGGCGGCCGCCTGCCCGAGTCGCATGAAGTGGAAGCGCAGCTTTTGACGCACGTCATCGAGACCCTGCAACAGTCGCCCGGGGTGCACCGAATTGAGGCGCAGCTGCTGGTACACGAAGCAGGACAACAGGCGCCTCCCTTTTTAGGCCAGGGTTTTCGACGGCATCCTCGGCTGTTCATGGCCATGCCCTTGAGCCATCCCGGGCGCCCGGCTTCCACCATCTATCCGGATTTCGAGATTCGGCCCTGGACGGACAACGATTACCAGTCCGCCGCCGCCGTGATTACCGCCGCCTACCGTGGTCATGTGGACGCCGAGATCAACGACCAATACCGCACCCTGAGCGGATCGCTACGCTTCCTGAATAACATCGTGCGCTTTCCAGGCTGTGGCTTGTTCGACGCCGAATCGTCGTTCATCGTGACCCACAAAGGGAGTCGTCACCTGGCCGGGCTGATTTTGTGTTCGAGGGTCCGACACGATGTGGGGCACGTGACCCAGGTCTGCGTGTTGCCCGAATACCGCTCGCGCGGCGTCGGAGAGGCTCTGTTGGCTTGCACGGCGAGCGCGCTGCGGAAGCGCAAGTTCTCCATGCTGTCGCTTACGGTGACGGAAGCGAATACGCGCGCCGTTGAACTCTACCGGCGACTCGGCTTCGACGCACAGCGTGTCTTCGATGCATTTGTGTGGGAAGAATAGCTGTCAGCCGTCAGCTCTCAGCCGTCAGCGAACGGGGAATGCAAATCCGAGACGGTCTGAAACCAATTCCATCCATCACCGACTTGGCCGAAGGCTGAAAGCTGATTGCCGATCGCGGACACCTACCGTCGTAGCAACCACATCGCCCACCCCGCCGCAATTACTCCGCCCACAAACATGGCGAAACAGTACAGGCTGTAGCGGAGCATTTCGCGGGTGGTGTTGCGCTGGGTGATGCCGAACACCACCGACGCGAAGAGAGCGAACAGGACGGCGGCGCTGAAGTGGGAGAGCGTCATGATTTTTTCCCGATGGCGATGTGGTAGGCGTCGGCAACCGCGATGAAATTCAGCAGGCCCGCGACGATCAGGTACTTGGTACCGTAGTCCGCGGTGGCGTGTGCGATGGCGCCTTGGCCCCAGTCCATGGCGCGCGTCACGATGTAAAGTCCGCCCGCTCCGACATTGCCCACGAAGCCCAGCATGTCAAGGATGTCCCCCCCATTCGGCTTGTAGACCCGTCCTTGCATCGCCAGCCCGATCACAAACATGGCAACGATCGACACCATCAGCAGCAGGCCGCGGCCCCAGCGCTTCTGAATGAGGTGTCCCGCGCCCGGAATCAGCCAGGCCAAAGCCGGAGCTACCACCGACATCGTGGTCACCTCCGCAGGCTCAGTCGCTTTCGCTTTATCAGTAATGGAATTCGCCATTCAGATGGTCACGATCTCGCGTTGGATTTTCCCCGTTACTTCCGCACGATTGGGTCGAACCAAAATATTGACCTCGCTGCGCACGCCGAACTCGGGCAGGTAGATTCCTGGCTCAATCGAAAAGCAGGAATTCGGTAGAATCTGCCGCTCGTCATGGATCTCCAGGTCGTCCATGTTGGCGCCGTTGGCGTGCACCTCGGTGCCAATCGAGTGTCCGGTGCGGTGGATGAAGTAATCCCCGTAGCCCGCTCTCCGGATATGATCGCGCGTTGCCCGGTCGACCTGCCAGCCCGCAATCCGCTGCCCCGCCGCGCTCGCGTCGAGCACCGTCTTCACGCCCGCATCCCGCGCGTCGCGAACAATCTGGAAAATCTCCCGCTGCTTGTCCGATGGAGCTTTTCCCACGAAGCCGGTCCACGTGATGTCGTAATACACCGCGCCGGGAGTATTTTTCTTGGCCCAGACATCCAGCAGCACAAAATCCCCTTCGCGGATCGGCGCGGATCCTTCGCCGTGGGGCTCGTAGTGCGGATTCCCGCTGTTCGCGTTCACGGCCACAATCGGCGGATCGTCGGTGACCAAGTTCTCGCGCCGAAACGCCTCCATGAACCACTGCTGCATCGCGTACTCGTTGGTTCCGCCATTGCGCGCCCGCCGTCCGATCTCCTGGAACGCCGAGGCCGTAATCGTATCGATCGCATCTCGCGCGGCGAAGTGCGTCTGCACCTGCTCATCGGTAAAGGTCGCTTCGAACTGGGCAACCAGGTCGGCGGAACTGACCACGTTCTTACCCATCCCGCGGACGATCTCCACTGTACCTGCGTCCACCAGCGAAATCGTGAACACACTGTTGTTGGGTGAGTATTGCATGGCGATGTTGCGATAGTTGCCCAGGATCGCCTTGATGTTGTCGAATAGTTCCTGCCAGCCCGCGTACTTGTGTTTGGCGCCGGGCAGCGAATCCAGGTGCCCGGCTTCGATTTTGTGCACCAGCTTCACCGGATCGCCCTGCGCGGGAATCAGGTAGAACCAGCGGCGTGTCACCATCAGCGTATCGGGCAAGCCGAGCACACGGTAGGCAATCGGATCCCGGCGGTGATGGTCATAGAAGAGCCACGCGTCGATCTGGTGTTCCCGCAGCGCGGCCTGAATTGCTGGGAGATTCATGAGCAAATGGCTATTTTAAACAAGGGCGGCGATTTAGGCGAATTTCCGACTGCCGGTCCGAGTCATGTGTTTACCACCCCGACCGGCTACGCCAGTATTTTCGCTCGGGTCGGTTTGGGCAATGTTTCGCACGCCGTTCGCAGCACCAACCGCGGCGCCTTCTGCCGGATCTTCAAGAGATACGGTACGGTCTGCTTCGGATCCGCCTTCGCGGTCTCGCGCAGTAGCCAACCTAGCCCTTTCTGAACCATATCGTCTTCGTCCGACAATAGGAAATTCGAAAGCTGCTTAATCTCTGGCAGAAACAGTTTCCTTCGCGTCCCTTGGATAAGCGCCACGCAAGCGGCCCGCCGGTGCCAGCGCCGTGAAGATTTCGCCCACACAAAGACACGTTTCACGCGCGTTGTCTTCGACGCGACCATGGGAGCGATCAGGTAGTGCACCAGCCCGTCATGGTCGGCCCAACTGCTGATGCGCGCAAGCCAGGACTCGAACAAGCGAAATTCGGAGTCGCCAAACTTGTCGACCAGCTTTTCGAGCATCAACACCGCGAAGACTTTTTCTTCCAGCACGCGTCCCTGGAAGAGCTTGTCGGCCACTTCCAGCAGGAAATCGCTTCCTCGCTCTCGCACGATCGCCCGCCGAAACCGCACCGCGACCTTGCGCATCTCAGCCGTGTACCATCCCCGCGACTTGATTTCTTCTTTGAAGAACCACTGCACACCCTGGGCGTGTGGCGCCGAGCCGCCGTCCTTCAAGACGCGACGAATGTGCGCGGCAATGTAGTTCGGGGTAATTCTGCGTTTGGGCATCGGGAACCCTCCTGAGAAAGCTCAGCAGGATAGCGCACTCAGCGTCGTCAGGGCAGTGATCCCGCTTGAACACGGGGCGTGCTACTCCGTCGGAGAACTGGGACGCGTGATCACTAACTTGTCGTACGCCCATAGAAGCACTGCCGTGGCTACGCCCAGGGCTGCCACGGTCCACCAGATCCCCTCCGGTCGATGCATCACCTCTCCGAAATGGTGGATGAGCATCCCTCCGAACTTGCCCCCAATCAGGGATCCGATTCCGATGGGCAGAAACGCGAATCCCATGTAGGTACCCTGCTGTCCCGGTGGTGCCAGCCGCGAAACATATTCGTAATAGCGCGGCGACTGCGTGAGTTCGCCGATGGCGACGACAATCAACGTAACGAAAGCCATCGGCACCGAGGGATGCGCGACCAGCAGCAGCCACGCTCCGCCGGAGATCAGCGTGCCCAGAATAATGGCGCGGAAGGCTGGCATTCGCTGCGTGAGAAGACTGGTGACCATCGTGAACAGAATCACAACGATTGGTCCGGTCACCAGCAGCAGCTCGGTGTCGGTCTTGGGATTGATGTAGTCATGAATGTAAAGCGGCAAGATGATGAATTCCTGCCAGTAAACAATCCAGTATCCCGAGAAGATCAGCAGGAAGATCATGAAGCGCGGATTCGACAGAACCGTGCCGAAATTCGCGATCACTTGCTTGAGCGTCAGGATCGGCTCATCCGGGCGGCGTGGTTCCTGGAAGAAGAGCAGCACGGCGAAGAACATGGCGAAGACGCTCAAGGCAGCGACGCGAAACACGTTCTCTACGCGCATATGCTGGTGGACCCACGAAGCGACATAAGGGCCGGCGGCCCCGCCGATATTCACCAGCGTGTAGTAGATTGAGTAGCCGATCGAGCGCACATTTTCGCTCGATGCGCGCGCGGTGGTGCCGACGACGCACGGTTTGACCAAGGCAATGCCGAGGGCGGGCAGCATCAGCAAAATCGCTACCAGCACGCCCAGCGGCATCGCATTGCGCACCGGAGCCAACCACGGAGAGCCAAGGGAGCCAATCAGGAAATACGAGGTGCTCAGGACCAGGTACGCCAGCGACAGGGATCGACGAAAGCCCAACCGGTCGGCGAGGGTCCCGCCGAACGCGGCAAGAAACCATACCAGGCCACCGAATAGTCCGGTCAGGCTGCTGGCTTGCTCGACTTTGAAATTCAGCGTCTCGTGAAGATAGCGGGCGAGCGACGCAAAAGCTGCGTAGTACGAGAGCCGCTCGAAAAGCTCGCTGATATTGGCGACCCAGAAAGGCCGCTCGAAGCCGGTGCGGATCTCATGCAGCCGTTCGGAGAGGTTCAATGAGGGCTCCCGAGGCTCAGCCGCTTTTGCAATTCGTTCGCAGTCAACCCGACGACGCGAATCATTTTGCTGCGGCTGTTTTGGCCGGCAGCAATACTAACGGACGAACGTGGCACCTTCAAAAATTTCGCCAAGAATTCAATGCAGGCCTCGTTCGCTTTTCCTTCCACGGGAGGCGCGGTAAGGGCGATCTTGAGGGCTTCGCCCAGTTCCCCTGCCCTCGCATTTTTCTTCGCGCGAGGATGCACTTTCACCGCAAAAGTGACGCCCCCCCGCACTTTCCTGGATCCGTATCAAGGATTCTTCGCCAGCGAGAACGTCGTTTCCGCTCCCAGCAATCCCAGCACCAGCAGCACCTGCGGATTCGCCATAGCTCTCGCCCAGCCGATGCTGGCAATAAGCGCGATGACAAAGACCAGCATCATCAAGTTGGCTGCGATGCAGAAGAGCTTCAGCCCGCGCACTCCGTACCCGTTGCGCACGCGGAGCAGATTCAGCATCGCGGTAAACAGCAGAGCCAGTCCGGTTCCGAAGATCCAGATCCGCCCGGTGTAGTCACGTGGAACCAGCCAGCACTCGACGACGGCCAACAAGAAAAGTGCGCCGCCGCAGGCTCGATCCAGCCCTTTCATAATGCCGCCGTCCTATCACCGAAGATGGCCGTTCCCACGCGCACACAAGTCGACCCTTCCTCGATGGCCACTTCAAAATCGTGCGACATCCCCATGGAGAGAACCTCCATGCCGACGCCGGAAACCATGCGAGTAGCAATCTGGTCGCGCAGTTCACGCAGCGCCCGGAAAAACGGACGCGCCCGTTGCGGGTCTTCGGTGAAGGGTGGGACTGTCATGAGACCTCGGATCGTCAGGTGAGCGAACTGGGGGGCAGCGGAAAGCAGGCGATCGAGTTCCGGTGAATCCGGAGGCACGCCACTCTTGGCGGCTTCGCTTCCCACGTTTACCTCGATCAGCACGGCCAGCGTCTTGCCCGCCTTGTGCGCTGAGTCGTTCAACTTTTCAGCCAGCTTCAGCGAGTCGACCGAATCGATGGCGCTGAAAAGTTCCGCAGCCTTGCCGGCCTTGTTCGTCTGCAAATGGCCGATCATGTGCCACCGGGCACCCTCGAGGTCGCCCAGTGTATCGACTTTGCCCGCGAACTCCTGCACCCGATTCTCGCCAAAATGCCGGACGCCGGCCTGGTAGGCCTCGCGGATGATCTCAGCGGGGACGGTCTTGCTGACGGCCATGAGTGTGATTTCCCCGGGATCGCGGCCTGCACGGACAGCAGCGGTTCGAATTTTTTCTTGTATTCGGGCTATGTTCTCGGTGACCGACATAGAGCGCTAACCACGAAGGACACAAAGCAACACGCAGGAAATCGCAACGGACGTGACTCCCTTCGTGCCCCGTCGTGTCCTTGGTGGTGGACAGGTCCTCAGTCCGCAAAAAGGCGGCAGTTCCCACCCGAGCGTCACATGATCGCCGTCGGCGGGGCGGGCTCGTCAGGCGAGCCTGCATTCGCCAGAGGTACGCGAATCATGGCGATGATCAGCACCGCCATCGCTGCAATCGCAGTCCAGAACGAGGGCGTCCACTTGAGCAGCGCGACGTCGCGCCCCGAGCCCACCAGTCCCGCGATCACCAGACCGCACAGCGCTTCGCCGGCGATCAGACCTGATGCAGTAAGCACACCTGCATTGTCGACCCGCGCCTTCTGCGCGTCGTTGATACCCCGACGGTCACGCAGCTTGTCGGTGATCCACCGGACCACGCCGCCAATGAAAATCGCGAATGTGGTGCCGAGGGGCAGGTACATCCCGACTGCAAACAGCATCACGCTTTTCACCTCGATCAGGATCGCCACCAGTCCCAGCAGGATGCCCACGATCACCAGCGGCCACGCCATGTCGCCGCCAACGATTCCCTTCGAGAGCATGGCCATGAGCCCGGCCTGCGGTGCTGGGAGCGCCGAACTTCCGAAGTGATATGCCTTGTCAAGGATCGCCACCGGGAAGAAAAGCACCAGGGAAGCCACGACGACGCCAAAAATATCCCCGATCTGCATTTTCGCGGGCGTGCCCCCAAGGATATGACCGACCTTCAGATCCTGCAGCATCTCGCCCGCGACTGCTGACGAAACGCACACCACGGCTGCGACTCCCAGTACCGCGGCTACGCCACCGGAGCCTGATACGCCCAGGGCGACCATCAGCAGTGCGGCAATCACCAGGGTGCAGAGCGTGAGTCCCGACACCGGATTGTTTGACGATCCGATCATGCCGACCAAGTTGCCCGAGACGGCCGCGAAAAAGAATCCAATCACGATCATGACGACTGCGGCGACCAATGCGCCGGTCAAAACCTGGGATCCCGACAGGTTTCCCGCCGAGCCAATGAAGTAGTGATACAGGATCACCATGGCGACAAATACCGCCGCGATGCCGGTGAACACGATCTTGGCGGGCAAATCCCGCTCCGTGCGATTCGCTGCCGTGTGCGCCACTGCCGATTTCTTCAGGTCAGAAACGGCGCGGCTCATTCCTGCCATCAGTTGCTTGCGCATCCGGAACAGCGTGTAGGTCGCACCCACCAGCATCCCGCCGACCGCGATCGGACGTACGACCGAGAAATAAATGGCCCCGGCGAGCAAGGTCCATGAGATCGGCTGACCTTGCGGCTGTGCCACCTGGATGTAGGGGCCCACCGTGAACGTCAGAAGTGGAACCAGAAGTCCCCACGCCAGCAGGCCGCCAGCGAAATTCAGCGCCGCCAGCCTTGGCCCGATGATGTATCCGACGCCCAGGTATGCGGGGCTCACATCCGGAGCCGTGAACAGTGTGGCACCGCCCGTTACCGTGGTGGCCACACTTGGATTGGTGCTGGTCCGCAACAACAATCTCTTTCCCAGCGCGCTGATGGTGACCGGGAATGTATTGTTCGGGGAAAACACGTTGATCGCACCCAGCAGGTACATGAATCCGCCAAAGCCCATGTTGGCGAACAGGATCTTGGCGGCCCTTGCACCCTGTTGACCAGCTTTGTGAATCTCCGATGCAGCCACCGACTCGGGGTAGGGCAGATCGGGGTCTTCGACCATCACGCGTCGCAGCAACGTCACAAACAGAATGCCCAGGGTTCCGCCGATCATCATCAGCGCAACCGATTTCCAATATTGATCCCTCGTGAGTCCTGGCCAGATTCCCGCCATGACAAACGCCGGGATTGTGAATATCGCTCCGGCTGCCACCGACTCGCCAATCGACCCCACGGTCCGTGTAATGTTCTCTTCCAGCAACGACCCCTTCATCAACCGCAGCAGAGCCATCCCGATCACAGCCGCGGGATAGGTCGCCGCAATGGTCATCCCCGCCTTCAAGCCCAGGTATGCGTTAGCCGACCCGAGAATGGCAGTCAGCACCAGACCGACCAGCACAGCCCGGAACGTGAACTCCTTCATCTCCATCGTTTCCGGAACGTACGGGCGATACTTCTTTTCGCTGGGAGCGGCCAGTTGAGTGCTCATGGGTTTCCTCGCAAGTGATTCGTGGGGCTAGATATACATCACATTTGCCGACCGCGCACGTTAGCATGCGGCGCCTGACAAATACAAGTACGATGCGGTCTGGTCTCCAGTCGGGATGTCCGCCACGCCTGCCGCCTGTAGCGTCGATCAGGCAGTGCCGAGAATTGACGAAACTGCCCGCCGCCGTTGGCGTTACAATCATTCAGTCCGTCTCGCCTTCACCCGTGGAACTAGACCGATGTACGCGCTATCCAAACCTGCCTTCTGGTATCGTTTCTTTACCGAATTCCTTTGCCATAACTGCGGCAGCGGCGAGGGCTACGTTTCGCGGCCCCGTAATCTGTTCGAACGATACGGCTTACGACTCCTCTTCTTGCGGAGTGCCCGTTGCGGCGATTGCTACCTGCGTTCCTATCGTCCGATGAGAGTGCCGCTCATGCCTCGCCCAGAAGAGTTGAAGTTTGATCCCGAGGCCATGCTGGCGGCCACTCTCGAAGCCGAACGCAAGGTATCGCAGAAGGAAACCAAGGACGGAGCCGACACCCAGCAGCGGATTGCGTGAGCCTGTGGGGGTGGCTATACTAGGGAAGAGTTTCGTCTGGTTGGAGCCCTAATGCACCCTCCGGACGACGGGAGGTCGTCTTCAGCAGTAGCGGGGACCGAACTCGGGCTACGCAGGCCACCACGGTAGCCAGAGGGCCTTCTTTTGTTTCCTGGGCGGGCGAAATCGCCGACAGCCTGTTCGCCACGCTGTTCCCGGCCGATTGCCGCATCTGCGGCGAGCCCCTCACCAAGATCTCACGCCTTCCGGTCTGCGAAACCTGCCTCGACGCCATTCACCCGATCGCCGGCGGACTATGCTCGATCTGCGGGGAACGCCTGATCAGCCCGCACGCTTTCACGGGCGAGCACGGGGAAGCGCGCTGTGGCCTGTGCCGGCGCATGGAACCGCCCTTCGTCAGGGCGGTCGCGTATGGCAGCTATGAAGGCGGCTTGCGCGACCTGATCCACATGCTGAAATACCAGAAGGTTCGGCCCGCCGCGAATCTCCTGGGCCGCATGTTGGCGGAGGCCATGGCCGCACTCGAGCCTTCGCTCGCCGACGCGCATCTGCTGGTGATTCCCGTCCCGCTGCACTCGACCAAGTTCCGACAACGCGGGTTTAACCAGTCGGAGTTGATCGCCCGCATGGCGCTGAAGCTGTCTCCTTCCCGCGATCGCTATTCGCTTTGCGACGTACTCGATCGGACCCGCGAGACACTCTCGCCGATCGGCCTGACCCGTCACCAGCGTCGCGAGAACCTGCGGGGCGCGTTCCGGGTGAAGAGTCCGGAGAAAATATCGGGACGCGAGATCTTGCTGGTGGACGATGTCCTCACCACCGGCACAACCGTGTCCGAATGTGCGCGTATCTTGCGCCGGGCGGGCGCGGGTCGTGTTTGGGTCGCAACCGTAGCGCGCACTCTGAAAGTAGACGCGCAGCATGCCCATTTCGAACCGGACGCGGACCCCAGCATGACGATGGCAGCGCACGGATGACGGGATCTGTGGGGCAGGGGTCTGAATGCGAGAAGCGGTTCTGATCCTGGCAAAGGAAGGACACGATTACGGGAAGGGCACGATTTCAGTTGTGCCGAAAGAGCGATACCAAGAATCGGGGCTTTAGCCTCTGAGGTTCTTGTTCGGAACAGCGTGCTTCGTCGGTAATGAAGGTTTTATGGGAGCGAAGATCGACAACTCGATGCGGGCGATGGTCGGCCGGTCCGCAGCGGGCGTGATCACGGTCGCCACCGGCACCTACGGCAACGCCCAGGCCCTGCACGCACCCGTGCTGGTGCTGAACGCTTCCTATGAACCCATCAACGTGTGTGCCGCCCGCCGCGCCATCGTGCTGGTGCTGAAGGGAGTCGCCATGGCTGAAGAAGAGAACGGCCACTTCCTACATGCCGCCCGGGTGGCCATGCGCGTTCCCTCTGTGATTCGCCTGCTAGAGTACCGCCGTATCCCGCACCAGACCCGCGCCCTGTCACGCAAGAACATCCTGCTGCGCGATCGCAACAGCTGCCAGTACTGTGGAGTTGTGCTCGCCTCGGGCGAACTTACACTCGACCACGTGGTTCCACGCTCACGCGGCGGCTCGTCCACCTGGGAAAATCTCGTCGCCTGTTGCCACCCCTGCAACCGCCGCAAGGGAAACCAGATGCCGGCGGAAGCGGGCATGAAGCTGACCCGCGAGCCCCGCGCCTTCAATCTCCACACCAGCCGCCACATCATGCGTCTGATGGGTCGGTCGGACGATAAGTGGAGAAAGTATCTCTTCTACTAAGGTTTCAAGCGTCGGGTTTCAGGTGGGCTACAAAAAACGAGGCCGCGGATCATCCGCGGCCTTTCGTCGGAAGCGCTTGAAACACGAAACCTGAAACTCGAAACTACTTCTGCTGTGTCTGCTGCTCCTTTTCCTTCTGCTCCCCCGGCGGCAGTTCCTTCCCCTCGTACGTAATTCTCGTCTTCGATCCGAACTTCTTGTAGTTCTGGTACTTCACGATTTCGCGGATGTGAATGTCGCCAGAGAAGAAGTGCAGCGTGTCATCGGCCTTGGTGTAGGTGGGGAACCAATAGATTTTGTCGATTTGTTCGCGCCAGGTGGTGAAACTCGGGTACAGGTGTTCTTCCTTGTTCTTTTTCTTGCCCCCGTAAATCTGGGGAACCGTCTTGCCGAAGGTCTTCACGATCTGGAAGTCGTGGTCGTCCACCCAGATCCGTCCTTGGAAGTAGCGCTTCTTGCCGACAATCTCTTTGGGGGCGAGGTCGAAAACATAGCAGTGCAGGTCATCTTCCTGCTGCTGTCCGACATACAACACGTTGTACTCGCCGACCTCATCGCTGGTGAGTACGAAGGGCAGGCGGTTGCGGATGTCGTCCACATCCCCCTGATCCATGGAAAGGCCCGCCTGATCGAGGCTGGATTGCGGAGCGAAGACGACGTTCTCCAGTCGCTTGCCCTGGTCGTTGAACACCACGTCAAAGACCTCGTGGTACTCGCCCTTCACGGTGTCGCCGTCGAGCACCTGCACCTTGACGTCCTGCCGGTAGGTGTACTCGTCGCGCGCTAGTTTGAATTCTTTTTCCTTAGCGGCGAAGCGCTTGATGATTTCTTCCGAGGTGATTCCCTTGGGCTCGGACTTGTCCAGAGGCCCTTCCTCGGCGAGCGCAAATGGGGCCAGGAAGAAAACACCAAACAACGCCGGAAGCAGCCGGCCAAAACGCGAGACATGTCTCATAGGAATAGTGTAGAAGAAATGCCGGACCGCGTCAGGAAGTTGGCGCACTGCCGCCTTCCTACCCCCGGGCCCTCTCCGCTCAGGGAGCCCGGAGGGTAGGGAAGACTGCAGTTTCTGCCTAACTTCTTAGACGACGGTTTCGGGCGAAGGGTTGCAGGGGAAGGCGGCAATTGGCGCTTGGCAATGAGCACTTGGCCTTGCACATTCTGGCCTTTCGGTCGGCCCCTGCTGACTAACGCCGGCGTCTCGCCGGCTGTCCCGAGGGCGTCCTCGCCCTAGGCCCGCACTCGCCAGACACAACCGCATCACCATTTGCTGCAGGTCCTTTTTGGGCCAAGTGCTAACGGCCAAATGCCAGGTGCGCGAACCGAAGGCGAGCTCCTGATTTACACTTACCCGTTCCCCGGCGGAGGCAAGCATGCGCCGTTCTCTCATCCTGTCCTTTACACTCGTTTACGTTCTACCCGCACTCTCGCAATCGAAACGCCCTTTCACCTTCGAAGACATGATGGCCCTCAAGCGTGTCGGCGAGCCGGTGCCGTCGCCCGACGGCAAATGGGTGCTGTTCAGCGTGCTCGACGTCGATCTCGCGGCGAACAAGAAAACCCCGCACATATGGATCGTGCCCCTGTCGGGCTCCTCTGGTGGAGCGACGGTCGCCCCGCCGGCAAACGCCCGCGTAGGGGCGGACGCCTCGTCCGCCCAGGCCGAGCGAAGCTCGGCAGGTTCTTCATCCACAGAACGCATCGTGATTCCCGACCAGGATGGCGACCGCCCGCGCTGGGCGCCCGATGGCAAGCGCTTTGCGTTTGTCTCCACGAAAGAGGGCGGATCGCAGGTGTGGATTGCGGGCTTCGACGGTGGCGCCGGAACAGTCACCGCCGTACATCGCCTCACCGCCATCGAGACCGAAGCGAGCGGTGAACTCTGGTCACCGGATGGAAAGCACATCCTGTTCGTGTCGGATGTTTATCCCGAGTGTTGGGGCGCGCCTGCCGAAGAGGCCGCCTGCAACGCGAAGAAGTTGGAAGAACACGTGAAGTCGAAGGTCAAGGCGCTGACCTTCGATCGCCTGCTGTATCGCCACTGGAATGCGTACAAAGAAGGGAAGAGGAGCCACATCTTTGTAGTGTCTGTGCGCCTGGACGACAAGCCGTCGAGACTCGACGAAGTGCTTGGGCTTCCGCGCGACCTCACACCGGGCGACTACGATTCGCCGGGATTCTCCCTTGGGGGACAGGATGACTATGCTTTTTCGCCTGATGGAAAAGAGGTTTGCTACACGTCAAACCACGACAAAGTTGAAGCAATCTCGACCAACAATGATCTGTGGATCGTACCGGTGTCGGAAGACCTGACGGGCGGGACGCCCGTCCCTCCGAGTCCGAAGAACATCACCGCCGACAATCCCGCCAGCGACTCGACGCCGCTCTATTCGCCCGATGGAAAGTGGATCGCCTACCGCGCGCAACTGCGTCCGGGGTATGAGAGCGATCGGTTTCGGTTGATGTTGTACGACCGGAAGACAGGGGAGAAGAAAAATTTGACCGAGAATTTTGACAGCTGGGTGGGGACCTATACTTGGTGGGGATCGGCGTGGCTGTTCTTCGTTTCGGAGCAAGACGGGAGCGCTCGGGTTTATTGCACCGATCTCGATTTGGTTAAGCCGAGCGTTGTGGGAACTTCGCTCAAGGGCTATGACGATGACATCACGATGACTCAAGACAATAAGTTTCTGGTCTATTCGCAGATGTCGATTGGTGCTCCGTCAGAGATCTATAAGAGCCCGATGATTCTTGCCCGCACGCCGCATTGCGGCGAAACCGGAGGCGACATCTGTAGCAGTCAAGACCCGAATTTCAAACTCACTCGTCTCAACGACGTCGTCCTCTCCCAAGTCGCCATGTCCCCCCTCGAATCCTTCTGGTTCGAAGGCGCCCATGGGGACAAAGTCCAAGGTTTCCTCGTCAAGCCACCCAACTTCGACCCCACCAAGAAATATCCCGTGAAGCTTCTCATCCACGGCGGCCCGCAAGGCGCCTGGGGAGACGACTGGTCCTATCGCTGGAATTCCGAACTCTTCGCGGCCAACGGATACGTCGTCATCATGATCAACTTCCACGGCTCGATCGGCTACGGTCAGAAGTTTATGGACGCCATCAACGGCGATTGGGGCGGCGCTCCCTTCGAAGACCTGATGAAGGGCCTCGACTACGCCGAGGAGAACTACCCCTTCATCGACAAGGACCGCGAGTGCGCCCTGGGCGCGAGCTACGGCGGCTACATGGCCAACTGGATCCTCGGGCACACCGACCGCTTCAGGTGCATCGTCTCGCACGACGGCATGTTCAACACCTTTTCGGCATGGGGCACGACGGAAGAGCTCTGGTTCAATAACTGGGAGTTCCAAGGCACGCCGTACACGAATCACGACGTCTACAACAAGTGGTCTCCGCGGAATTCGGCCAAGAATTTCAAGACGCCAACGCTGGTCGTCCACGGCCAGCTCGACTACCGCCTCGACGTGAGCGAGGGCTTCCAGCTCTTCACCACCCTGCAAACCATGGGCGTTCCGTCAAAGATGCTCTACTTCCCCGACGAAGGCCACTGGGTCCTGAAGCCGCAAAATTCGCAGCTCTGGTACAAGACGGTCAACGACTGGGTCGACCGGTGGACGAAGAAATGAACCAAGTTAGCTGACGACGGCGTGGTAGTGACGCGGCTCGCCGTGTCTGAAGCGAAACTCCTCTCAGCTGTCATCCTGAACGAACTCGAACGACCCCAACAATGGCGGCACCACCCGCAGCGGGTAGAACTTTTCTACTACTGACGGCTCTACGGTTCGACCCCCCGATAACCGTCCGCGTCCGCACCCTGCAGGACGGGACTCAGATCCCCTGGCTCGGTGACTCGCGTGATTGTCCGAAGCCGCTGGGAAATCAGCCGCCTCAGTTCGCCCCCGGATGCCCCTCGGCCGACAAGTGAGCGCCGGTTAGCAGCAGGAGCCCGGAAAGAAAAGCCCAGAACATCAGGCTCACCGACAGCGAGAACGGACCATACACCTCGGCGAAGTTCAACTTCGGCAGGGCCAGGATGTAGGCGTACTTCAGCGCCTCGAACAAGAGGCCCATGATGACCGCGGTCGGCACCACTGCCCGCGCCGGAACTTTGCCGTTCGGCAACAGCCAGTAAACGAGAAAGAAAATCGCGATGCTGGCCCCGATGGCGAAAATCTTCATTGTCACAAAGCCCACGAAGCGCACGAACATCGTGCCGTGGCCCCGGAGCAGGAACTCCAGCAGCACCACGTTCCCGGCACTCATGCCAATCGAAATCAGCGCGAGCACTCCGCACCAGAAAGCAAGGCCGAGCGAGATCAGCTGGTTTCCCAGGTAGGACCGGTTTTCCGGAAATCCCCAGATCCGGTTCAAAGCCACTTCCAGCGGCAGAAAAATTCCGGTCGAGGTCACCAGCAGAATCACCAGGGACGCGATCTGTGCCGGGTGCCGCGCTCCGACCATGGCATTCAGGTTCCGGATCACGAACTCCTGCCCCGCCGGCAGGTAGTCGCGCAGTAGCTGCAGCACCACTTCATACATGGCCGGCGATCGGAACACTCGCCGGATCAGCGTCATCAGCAACATCACGAACGGAAAAAACGACAGGATCGCATTCGCCGCCACCGAGAATGCGAAGGTGTGCACCTCGGTCCGCATCAAGTAGCGAATCGTCGACAGCACCAGGCCCACATAGGTTCGCGAGCCGGCGCGTGGTCTTTTTGAGAGGCCTTCGGCCGGTGTCGGAACCGACGTGGTGATTGGGGCGGGCACTCAGTTCTCGTAATCCTATCAAACAGTTGCATTTCCGGCTGGCACTGCAGGTCAATGCCGTCCGTGACTCAAGGTCATGATGGTATCTCCCACCGCCATGGCGCAAGCCTATGAGTCTAAAGAGGGTTGATCGAATTTCTTTTCTTGCCAAGAAGCACTGACCTGAATATTATCTGGGGCTCACTACCGGAAGGTCGGTAGTGAGTTCTGGGTTCTTTAGGTTGACGTTTCTGTGATAGGCGGGCGAAATTCGCGCCATCATCCTGGGCTCCTGAGCTTAGCGCCGTGGTACCTCTGCCCCGGCGCTCGGTTCAGGGGCCCTTCTCGTTGGCAGGAACTTCGTCCGTCGGCGGTAACGCGACCTTGTCTCTCGATCTCTGGAGGGGGGGCTTTCGCAAGAGGGCTTCAAACAGGGGACGAAGAGATGAATTCTTCGCGATGAGGCGAAAGGAGTTTCTCTGTGAGAGAGAAGGGAACTGTAAAGTGGTTTAACGGGGCAAAGGGTTATGGTTTTATCCAGCGCTCCACCGGCGAGGACGTGTTCGTCCATTTCTCCGCCATTCAAGAGAACGGATACCGCACGCTCAATGAAGGCGAAACCGTGGAGTTCGATCTGCTCAAAGGCCCGAAGGGCTTCCAGGCAGCGAATGTAGTTCGGGTCTGACCTGGCTCCAAACCATTTTCTTGGGCCCTCCCAGCTTCCCCCTGGGAGGTTTTTTTGTTGAGATTGTCGATTGCCAGGTTTCGGTCGGCGATTTGTTAAGTGTTATGGCGCCGCAACGCCACGTCGACTCCGGCTACCAGCCATTCGCCAGTGGCTACTAGCCACTACTGCACCTCCACCGACACCAAATCCCCGTCCGCCGTTCCGCCGGCGCGATAGTTAATCGACACTTTCCGATTCCTCCACTCGCACGAGAACCCGTCCTCCCCGATCACCGTCAGCGACTTGTAGTTCGCGGTGCGCAGCCGCAGGGACTTCACTCCGTTGTTTACCGTCAGTACGGCCGCGGGCGTCCGCGAACAGTCCACGCTGATCAGCATGCCCTTCATGAATGACGTAGGCCGCTTGTCCGGTTCGGTGGGCTCCGCCGGGGCCTGCGCTCGCTTCTGCGCTTCTTCCTCAAGCTCATCAAACGGAGAAGACTGCGCGGCTCGTTTCGGAGCGCTGGGCGAGACCCCGTATTTCTGCACCGTCGCCAGTTCGTCCAGCTGCTTGCGCGCGGCGGCCGCGACCTGCGGGTTGCTGCTCGACTTCAGACGCTCGAAGATGGCCCGCGCCGCGTCCCATTTCTTGGCCGCCTCGCTGATCTGGCCCAGGTTGAACGCATACTGTTCGCTTCTTGGGTTGAGCGCGATCGCAGCCTTGATCGAGTCCATCGCCGACGCCGTCCCTCCTCCCTCTACGCGCGCCATCGAGAGCATGTTGTAGGCCTCGGCGAATTCCGGATACCAATCGATCGTCACCTTCAGATCGATCATCATGTTCGCCAGCCCCTGGATCTCCTCATGCTTGGTCTGCGCCGTCTTGTACTTCAGCAAGGCCAGGTAGTAGCGAATCCACACGTCGCGCGGATCCAGCGCTCCCGCCGTGCCCAGTTCCTCCGCCGCCTCCGAAAATTCTTTCTTGTCCATATGGACCCAGGCCAGCGCCCGATGCGCGATCTCGTTATCCACCGGCTGGCCTTTCTTGTCCGTCAGCTTCAGGACGCTGTCGATTTCCTTCAGGCCCTGCTCCTGTCGCTCAGGCAGCCGCACCATCACTTCCGCCAGCTGCGCTCGCGCGTCACCCTCGGGCACCGGCTTGGCATTGATCGAAATGTCATCCGGCCCAACTGGCGCGGCGAACTGATGAAGCTCGGGCCGGCTCTTCGATGCGCCAGGCTGTCGCGCCGCCTCCTGGTCCTGGAACAGCTGAGTCTGTGAGTGGAAGTAGTCCTTCACCGCCTTGTCGAATTGTGCCGTCGACATGCCGTAAGCCTGATCCACCGCATCTTCCACCGGCACCTTCTGGTTCTGCACCAGGTCGAAGTATGTGCCGGTCGACACCAGTCTGTCCTTGTTCAGCAGGTAATGCATCACCATCCACGACTGCGCGTAAAACAAAGTGTGATGCGTTCCCTCTTGGTAGCCAGAAGTATCGTGGGCCATCGAGAACAGGTCCGGGATCGAAAGCCACACCCATCCCGCCAGCAATTCCGTCAGAGACTTCGCGGGCTTACGCACCTCGCTCTGATTGCCGAGGACGTCGCTCGTAAACGACAACGACAATTCCGGATCGCTCCCGATCTCCACTTGCTTGTTGTCCAGCCGAATCGAGGAGAAATACTCCGCGAAGCCTTCGTCGAACCATCCCTGCGTAGGCGGATAGTTGTAGTTCAGCAGCAGGTGCGCGAAGTCGTGTGCCACCGCCCGCCACGACTCTTCTTCGAACACGTTCAGCACGATGAACTGATGATCCTCACCCGGCACAAAGAATCCGGGTGCCCCGATTGGCTTGCCCTCCTGCGAAGGCGCCATCGCGTAATACCGCTGGTCGTCCTTCAGGGCGAAAATCGTCAGCGGAACCGGCATATTCAGCTTCTTGCGCATCAGCAGCTGGCCGAACACCGCGCGCATCTGCTCGAAGCGCAGGTCCACTTCGCGCCCCTTCTTGTCGCCCGCATCCGTAATGACCGTAAAGTGTGCCGACCGCAACTCGAGCCACTGCGGCTCGGCTGCCTGTAGCTGAGACGACCAGAGGCCACACACGAAACTTAAAAGCAGAGAAAGCGCGAAACCCGGCGTCCGAAAGGACAAGCGACCCATGGTGAGCTGTGTGGAACTGAACTGAGGGAATGCTACCACGGAGTGGAGTGGTTCGAGACGGCCCGCACAGGAAGTCGGATCAAATCAGAACCAACGACAGAGCGCGCAAAGCGTCCATCGAGTTGCCTTTCTCGGCGCCCTTTGCGGGGCCTTTGCGAAATCTGCGGTTTAAATGCTCCGCCTCAGCTTCCCCAAAGCCCACACCGCCGCCTCCGCGACCAGCGGATCCTCATCCACGCGCAACTTCTCCAGTGCCTGCATAACCTCCTTCCTCCCACTGTTGCCCATCGCAATCACCGCATTGCGCCGCAGTCCGTTAAGCTTGGTCCTGCGAATCGGAGACCCGCGAAACCTCTCCCGGAATTCCTCCGCCTTCATTTCCACTAGCCATTCCAGCGCCGGATTGACCAGGCCTTCGCGCGCCTGGAACTCCGGCGCCTCCGTTGCCGGCGCCTTCCGGTTCCACGGACACACATCCTGGCAGACGTCGCAGCCGAACACGTGCCGCCCCATCCCGTCCCGCATCTCCTCCGGAATCGTCCCCCGCTTCTCGATAGTCAGATACGAAATACACTTGTTGGAATCCAGCTGGTACGGCGCCACAAATGCCCCGGTCGGGCAAGCATCGATACAGCGCGTGCAAGTTCCGCAGCGATCCGGCGCAGGCAGATCGGCCGTGAGCTCCAAGGACGTCAGGATCACTCCCAGAAACAGCCACGACCCCATCTTCTGATTCAGGATGCAGGTATTCTTCCCTATCCACCCCACCCCAGCGTATTTCGCGTACACGCGTTCGACCAGAGGCCCCGTGTCGACGTAGCACCGCGTCAGAACCGCCGTCCCGTCCCTCACGCGCAACGCAGCCTCGCCCGCGGCGTGTAGCGCCGGCGTCTCGCCGGCGGTCCGGGCGGTGTCTCGCCCCACCCCAGCGCTCTCCAAAAGACCCCGCTCAACAATGCGGAGCCGACGGATCACTGCTTCGTGATAGTCCTCGCGGCTCCACGCGTAGCGGGAAATCCATCCCCGCTCCGGATCGCTCACCCCGGTGGAATAAGGCTGGTCGGTGTTGTAGTTGATCGCGCACACCACCACGCTGCGCGCCCAGGGAACTGCGTTCCGCAAAGACGCCCGTTTGACTTCCCCGGCTTCATTTCGCGCTTCGAGATACTGCATCTCACCCGCGTGCCCGGCGTCGATCCACTGCGGAAAGTAAGCCAGCTCAGGGAACTCGCGCACCGGCGCCACCCCCGCGAGTTCAAATCCGGCCTCGCGAGCAGCGCTCTTCACGCGCGATGTGATTTCATGGATTCCCGGCATGAAAGCAAGCCTGGCAAATCGCCGTAGCCACTCAATCGTACCAACCATCACCCATCGCCTGAGAAGCAGGGCGGAAAAATCAAAAGGGCAGCCGCAGCCGCCCGTGAAATCTCGTTTGATTTTGCCACCACCCATCGACCACCAGCCAGTAGCCGACGACCAACGACCAACGACCGCCTCTAAATCCCCAGCTTCTTCACTTCCTCGTTGTAGTACTTGCGGTACAGGATGTCCCACTCCTGGCTGCCTTCAAGGATGGTCCGCTTCTGGCTCTCGATCTTCTGGCGCGCTGATTGATCGATCCGCGCTTCCTGGTTCAGCAACTCTTCTAATATTTTGCGCACTTCCAGCCGAATCGTGTTGCGGTCCTCGACGAAGTCCACCTGCGGCGTTTCCGCCAGCGCGTCACTCACCACGTGCGCAAGCTTGTTGACTTTGTCGCGGCTCAGCCTCATAGCACGGCCTTGTACTTCTTCACCAGCTCGCTTTTCACTTTGCGGAACATTTCCTGGTAATTGGCGCCACTCCGGTTCATCTCGTCGGCGTACGCTTCCAGGATGACGCGCACCTCGTCATTAATGCGGTCTTCGAGCGACATCTCTTCGAGCAGCGCGGCATGCACCCGCTCGGTGACGACGCCGACCTTTTCGGTCTCGATGAATTCGCCGGCGATCAGCTTTTTTGTGAGTTCGCGGGCCAGGTAGCCCACATATTCTTTGGAGAAAAGCATTGTCTGGTTCGGAGGCTCGTGGTGAAACCAACAGTCTAGCACACCAAAAACAGCCGTTAGCTCTCAGCCGGTAGCCTTTAGCGGCGATGTGCCTTTGCTTTTGTGGATCCATCTCGCGCCGCCTAAATGCCAAGTGCCAACTGGCAAGTGCGAAATGCCGTGGGCTACCAGCCATCAGCCACCCGCCATCGGCCAAAAAAAGCTTACAATGTTGAGTCACCGAGAGCCCCCGCTATGACTCCCACTCCTGACGACCTCACCAGTCTGAAAGATGACATGATCGCCTTCATCGAAGGCCACGGGCTGCGCCGCTTTCATGGTTACGTGGATTACGAGGAAGTCCAGTGCATCATGTGGAAGGCCGAAGACAACGCCGACGGCTGGAAGGATTTCGTCGAACTCGCCAAATCCTCCGGCGCGCCCTTCCTCACCATGGACTCGTGGACTCTCAAGCGCGACGATCTGGAAGGCCTGATCCAGCGCCTGACCAACACCGACTTCGCCAACGACGAAGATTTGGAAGACGCCCGCTGGCTCCGCACCTACGCCGGCAAGACTGGCTTCGTGCAACTGGGCTGGGCCTTTCAGGGGAGCATGTTCCTGTACGAGGCGAGCACCGAGTGGTACGACCGCTACCAGCGCCTGATCGAGGTCTCCGAGGACTTCGGGGGCATCCCCATCGATGAACCCGGCCCCGACGAGGAAGACTGATGTGGTTTTAGTAGCGCGGGGGCCCTCGCTCGTGAGAGCCGAGAATACGGAGCTGCACTCCAGCCTTGTGAATCCATGAAGTGGCTCCCAAGAATTGTCGACGAGAACAGAATCTGTTCATTAGCCGATGAACTGCGCTCGACTACCGCGGTGCACCTGAACGGCGACGCACGCTTGGTCTCCACGCTCGCCCGCCTGCTGCTCATGCGGGGTATCGCCGACCTCGAATCCGCTGAGCGCTTCCTCTTTCCCTCGCTGGAGCATCTCCACTCCCCCTACCTCATGTCCGGCATGCGCGCAGCGGTTGATCGACTCGACGCCGCCATCGAACGCAAGGAAGGCATCCTCATCTACGGCGACTACGATGTCGATGGCACCACCGCTATCGTTATCCTGAAAACCGCCATCGAACTCTGTGGCGGCGCCGCCGATTTTCACGTTCCTCACCGTATCCGCGAGGGCTACGGCATGAAGGACGACGTGATCGAGCGCGCCGCTGCCGCTGGCATTCGCCTGATCATCAGCGTCGATACCGGCATCCGCGCCTTCGCCGCCGCCGAAACCGCCGAGCGCCTCGGCGTCGACCTCATCGTCACCGACCACCACCTGCCCGGCCACGAAGCGGTGCCGAAAGCGCTTTCCGTGCTCAACCCCAACCAGCCCGGCTGCGAGTATCCCTGCAAAGCCCTATGCGGCGCAGGGGTGGCCTTTAAGCTGGCGCAGGCTCTGATGGAGAAGCGGCTGCCCGACCGAGACCAGTCGCGACTGCTGACTTCGTTCATGAAGATGGTCGCGATCGCTACCATCGCTGACGCAGTTCCCCTTACCGGCGAAAACCGAGTCTTTGCCAAGTTAGGCCTCGATGCCCTGCGCCGCGCCGTGAACCCGGGTCTGAAAGCTCTGCTCGAAGTGGCCCAGGTCCCGGCCACGCGCCCTCCCACCGCGACCGAAATCGCATTCCGCATCGCGCCTCGCCTCAACGCTGCCGGACGTATGGATGTTGCCCGCGACGTGATCGAACTGTTCAGCGTGAAAGAGGCCGCCCGAGCCCGAGAGATCGCCGGGCGCCTCGATCAACTCAACAGCGAGCGCCAGGAGGAAGAACGGCGCATCTTGCAAGCGATCGAAGGCCGCTTCGAGCAGGAACCAACTTTGCATGACGCGTACTGCGTGGTCATCGACGGCGACGGCTGGCATCGAGGGGTCATCGGCATCACCGCCACCCGCGTTGTCGAACGCTACGGTCGCCCCGCCCTCGTGCTGTCCCACGATGGTGGCGAAGCCCACGGCTCGGGCCGCTCCATCCGAGCCTTCCACCTGCTCGACGCCCTCGAGTCCTGCCGCGACCTGTTCACCCGCTACGGGGGCCACTCGCACGCGGTTGGCTTCTCGCTGCCGTCCGCACGAGTCCCCGAACTACGCGCCCACCTGGATGAGTATGCCCGCCTCCGTCTCACCACAGCCGACTTCGAGCCCATCCTCGACCTCGACGCCGAACTGACTCTCGACCACGTTACTCCCGATCTGTTCCAGGCGCTGGAACGCCTCGAGCCTTTCGGCCAGGGCAATCCTGAACCCGTTTTCGCCGCCCGCGCCGTGCGCCTGATGGCACCGCCCAAGATCCTCAAAGACAAGCACGTCAAGCTGAAACTGGCCGCAGCAATCGCACCCGCCGCAGAAGCAGTCGAAGACCTGACTGAGGCCGCAATCCTGGCCACCCCCCGCTGCCACCCCGATGCAGCCGAGATCCGCCGGAGCGATCTCAGGGCCGCTACCGCCAACCGGGAACAGAGAACTGAGAACCGAGAACTGCTTTCCGAGAACCCAGAACTGAGAACTGGGAACGGGAAGCGCAACATCACCTTCGACGCGCTGGGTTGGCACATGGCCGAGCGCCTGCAGACCGCCAAGTTCCTCGCCGGCGACACCCTCGACATCGCCTTCACCATCGGCCACAACGACCACCCCGAGTACGGTGGCCTCGAACTCTTCCTCCGCGACTTCCAGTCGTTTCCCGCGAGCGAGCGCGAACAGGCCGCATCGCCCGTCTCTGCTCTTCAAAAAACGATCGCCGCGCCAGACTGAAGAATCGCTTGCCGACCTACCCCGGGGTGAAAACCGAGACCTATGCCCCTAAGACCTGACACCTGACATCTGAGACCTCGCATCTAAACATCCAGTAGACTTGAAACCAGATGTCGGTCTCCATCTCCCGCCTCCGCCGCTGGTTCGCGCTCGCCGCCATCGCGGTCAGCCTTGTCGTCGCGGGAGTGTACTTGCACCGGCGCAGCCAGGTTCGCGACGTCCTGAAGCACATCCCGGGCAAGATCGGTGTTGACATCCAGCAGACCGCCGAAGGCTTCAAGGTCTCAAAATCTGCTGGCGGGCGCACCCTCTTCACCATCCAGGCAACCAAAGCGGTCCAGTTCAAGCTGGGCGGACACGCTGAGCTGCACAACGTCACCATCACCCTGTTCGGCCGCGACTCGAGCCGCTACGACCAGATCTATGGCGACGACTTCGCCTACGACCAGCAATCCGGCGATGTCGCCGCCAAGGGCGCCGTGCGCATCGATCTCGAAGCCAACCCCGAGGGCCTGCTCAAGCCCGACCAGTCCGTGCCGGCTGGGATGAAGAATCCAATTCACCTCATCACTCGCGATCTCGTCTTCAATCAGAAATCCGGCGACGCCTTCACCACCGCCAAGGTCGAGTTGCGCATGCCACAGGCTTCCGGATCGGCCATGGGAGCGCACTACGCGGCGAAAGACAACGTGCTCACGCTCGATTCGCAGATCGACCTCGCTCTTGCCGGCTCGGACCAGACCCGCCTGACTGCTGCCCGCGGCACCATCACGAAAACACCGCGCGAGGTGGTCCTCGAACAACCACGCCTGGCGCGGGGAGAGCAGCGCATGGCGTCGCAGAGGGCGGTCCTGTTTCTCCGCCCCGACAACACCGTAGATCACGTTCTCGCCAGCGACGGCGTCCAAGCCGATCTTCCTGGCGACTCTCCTATCCACGCCCGTTCGACACAGGCCGAGTTCACTGTCAACCAGGCCCAGGACGGCCTTTCCAGCGCCGTGTTCACAGGCGATGTGCAACTCGATTCCGCCGGCGAACGCCCCGCTCAAACAACCGCAGGTCGCATCGTGCTCGACTTCGGTGCCCGCAACCTAGTCCATGCGATTCACGCCCAGGACAATGTCAAGTTGGTGGAACTTCCCAGTCAGAGCGCCAGCCCCAGCACGACTGCCCAGCAAGTCGAGATCACCGCCCCCGCCATCGACTTCTTTCTGGCGAAAGGCAAGCATCTCGACCGCGCCGAAACCTCTGCCGGAGGCCAGATCGCAATTCTCCCCGTCGGCAACGACGGCTCGCGCACGGTCGTCACGGCGCAGCAACTCGCCGCCAAGTTCGACGATCACAGCCGCCTGACCGCGGTCCACGGCGCGCCCGCCGCCCGCATTATCAGCAGCGCTCCCGGCCAGCCCGACCGCACCAGCACCAGCCAGACCATCGATGCGTCCTTTCGTGCCGCGGGCGGGATCGACTCTATCGTGCAGCAGGGAGGTGTTGCCTACGATGACGGCGAGCATCAGGCCCGCGCCGACTGCGCACGCTACACGCCTGCCGACCACATGCTCGAGCTCACCGGCTCCCCGCGTGTCACCGACAAGGCCCTCACCACCACCGCGCGCGCCGTTCGCATGAACCGCGCCACCGGAGAGGTCATCGCCGAAGGCGACGTCAAAAGCACTTACAGTGATCTCCGTGAACAGCCGAGCGGCGCCCTGCTCGCTTCGTCTTCCCCGATTCACATCACCGCGCGCACCATGACCGCGCACCGTAGCACCGCCATCGCCACCTACACCGGCGACGCCCGCATCTGGCAGGACGCCAACGTCGTGCAGGCTCCCACCATCCAGTTTGATCACGACCACCGCTCCGTAGTCGCCCAGGGCGATGGCCAGCCCGTCTCGACCGTCCTGGTGCAAACCGATTCCAAAGGAAACGTAACCCCGGTTTCCATCACTTCGCTCCGTCTCACCTACACCGACAACCAGCATCGCGCTCACTTCGAAGGCGGAGTCACCGCCCGCGGCGCTGACGCCACCGTTACCGCCGACCATCTCGACGCCTTCTTGGTCCCCCGCAGCCAGGAATCCAGAAGCCAGTCGCTCAAGGGTCAGGGCCAACTCGACCACATCGTTGCAGAAGGCAACGTCGTGGTTCAGGAGCCCACTCGGCGCGCCCAGGGCGATAAGCTCCTCTACACCGCTTCCGACGACAAGTTCGTCTTGACCGGCGGATCGCCTAGCATTTTTGATGCCGAACACGGCAAAACCACGGGCGATTCGTTGACTTTCTATAAACGCGATGATAGGGTGCTGGTGGAAGGAAGGGACACCTCCCCAGCCGTTACCCAGACGCGAGTGGCACGTTAAATGCATTCCTTGGCCACCGACGAAATCGGAAAAACCTACCGCGCTCGTCCGGTTGTGAACGGGGTCAGCCTTCAAGTAGAGCAGGGCGAAGTCGTTGGATTACTTGGCCCTAACGGCGCCGGCAAGACCACATCCTTCTACGCCATCGTCGGCCTTGTGCCCCCCGATACCGGCCGGGTCCTCTACGACAATGAGGACATCACCGACGTCCCCATGTACCTCCGGGCGCGTCAGTTCGGTATCAGCTACCTCCCGCAGGAGCCTTCGGTTTTTCGCAAGCTGACGGTTGAGGAAAATATCCTCGCCGTGCTCGAAGCCCAGCCTGTCTCCTGGCACGAGCGCCGCGAGAAAATGGAGAAGTTGATTGAGCAGTTGGGGTTAGATCACATCCGCCAAAACCGCGGATACGCCCTGTCGGGCGGGGAGCGCCGGCGCGTCGAAATCGCACGCTGCCTCTGCATCAATCCCACGTTTATCTTGCTGGACGAGCCGTTCTCCGGGATCGATCCCATCGCGGTCCTCGACCTCCAGAAGATCATTTCCGATCTCAAGGCGAGCGGCATCGGCATCCTGATTACGGATCACAATGTGCGCGAGACGCTTTCTGTTACCGATCGCGCCTACATCATCAACGAGGGCCGAATTTTCCGGACCGGCACCCCGGAAGCCCTCGGCAGCGACCCGGAAGTCCGCCGCGTGTATCTCGGCGAGAGCTTCTCGCTGGTCTAAGAAACTGACTGCGGAATGCGTTTCTGACGAGCGCGTAACCCCCTGAAAAGTCAAGTACCTTCAGGGGATGACGTGAGTCGAAAACGGTTACGGCTGTAATGTAGACCGATACAGCATCTTGCTTTGATACTGAATTCGGAAGCTTTTTTTGATGCGAAACGAAGGCCGAAACCCAAGCAACATTTTGCCCGGGGGGTTAGGTTTCGGAAGCGACCGATGCGTCGCTAAATTGTTAAGGCTAAAGGCTAAGAGCTAACGGCTATTTCATGGTAATGCTGCAGCACAAACTGAACGTCCGGCTGTCGCAACGGCAGATCCTTACGCCCGGCCTCGTTCAGATGGTCTCTGTACTCGCGCTCAACAAGATCGAACTCAAGGACATGATCAACGCCGAGATGGTTGAGAACCCCGTCCTCGAGGAACTCGAAGACTCCGTTCCCCTCATCGACGAAGTGGGCCGCCGCGAAGAAGAGCGCGACCGCGTCTCCGCTGCCTCCACCACTGAAGAAGCTCCCGTCCCCGCCGAGGAGAAGAAAGATCCCTTCGACGAAATCGATTTTGGCTCTTTCTTTCAGGAATACCTCGACCCCGGCTTCCGTAGCGCGGGCGAGATGGAAGACATCGAGCGCCCGTCCTTTGAGAACTTCCTCTCCAAGCCCGGCAACCTGACCGACCACCTGCAGTGGCAGCTGGGCGCGCTCTCGGTGACTCCGGGCGTGCGTGAAGCCGCCGAACTCATCATCGGGAATCTGAACGAGGATGGATACCTCATCGCCAGCGATGACGAGTTGATGGGCGTGATCCCGCCTGCAGCTCCCGAAGTCGATGCCGCCGTCCAGGAAAGCTTGCTGAAGGAAGCCGAGGCGCTGGGCCTGGCAGCGACGGAGCACGAAGAGTCAGCTGCCGCCGACGCAGACACCTCCGCCGATTTTTCTCAAGACTGGACCGCCTCGCCGGAAATCAGCGGCGTAACTGCCGCTGCCGCGGTTGCTCCTGCGCCGGAGGTCCCGGTCGAAGCTGCCTCCGTTCCAGTCGCACAAGCCGTGCCGGCCACTGCGCCGCGGCCCGCTTATCAGCCGAATTTCACCCGAGCCGACTTGCACGAAGCCTTGGAAGTCGTTCGCCAGCTCGATCCTCCAGGGATTGCCTGCCGCGACCTGCGCGAGTGCCTGCTTCGCCAGTTGCGCTACATCCAGGAGCAGCACGCGCCGCAGAAGACCAGCGGCAACGGAGACGCTCAGGTTCTCGCGGACGCGGTCGCCGTCGTCGACCACCATCTGCGCGCCCTGCAGATGAAGCAGCACAAAGAGATCGGCAGGGCCATCGGCCGCCCCATCGAAGCCGTGCAAGCAGCCCTTGAATTCATCAAGACGCTCGATCCTCGTCCCGGCCTGCAATACAACAAGAGCACCACGCGCCTGATCGAGCCCGACGTCGCCTTCATCAAGCACGGCGACGAGTGGCTTTGCCTGATGAACGACGAGGACGTGCCGCAGCTCCGCCTGAATCCCGCGTACAAGCGCCTGCTGACCAAAGACGCCAACGACAAGGACACGCGCAACTACGTGAAAGAGCGCTACAAGAGCGCCATCCAGCTCATCAAGAACATCGAGCAGCGCAAGCAGACCATCATGAAAGTCTGCTACTCCATCGTGACCCGCCAGCAGGACTTCCTGGAAAAAGGTATTGACCAGCTGAAGCCCATGATGATCAAGGAAGTCGCGGAAGAAATCGGTGTGCACCCTTCCACCGTCAGCCGCGCCGTGGCCAACAAGTATGCCCACACGCCGCAGGGCGTGTTCGAACTCCGCTACTTTTTCTCCGAGAGCGTGCAGGGCCCCGAAGGCGGCAACACCTCGTTGTTGATCTTGAAACGGCGCGTGAAAAAATTAATTGAAGAAGAAGATCCGGCCCGGCCCTTGACTGACGAGCAGATAACCCGCATCCTGCAATCGCAGGGCATCCAGGTGACCCGCCGCACCGTGGCCAAGTACCGGGAAGACATGCGCATTCCCAGCACCCACCAGCGCCGGGTGAAAAGTTAGCCCACGGTTGCTCGTGGAAACGCAGTTTTGGAATGTAAGCTTTCATTGCGCAATGCGGAAACAGGAAGTCCAGACTGGGCACTGATCATGCGAGGCGAACTGAGATTTCCAAGTCAGAGTCGTCCTGGTTCAGCGAGTGAAGTCAGGCTAGCAAAGTCAAGCCAGTGAAAGTCAAGCCAGTGAACCAACCGCTCTGAAGGGAGGCCGCGACAGTCACAAGAAAGTCCCGAAGGGACGGCCGACCTTAGCCCAGCGCTTCAGCGCTGGGTAGAGCCGGCAAGATAAGCGAGTCCCGTAGGGACGACCCAAGAAGAGCATGGCTTCAGCCATGCGCACCACCTGCAACACCGGTTGTTTGAGCCCAGATCATGGAGTCAAGAATCCCAGGAGGGTGCTCAATGAATGTGGAATACACCGGCAGGCAATACGAAATTACTCCCGCCATCCGCAAAGAAGTTGAAATCGGCCTCAACAAAATCCGCAAAATTTTAGGCGACAAGTTCGAAACCAAGGTCATCCTGGCCGTCGAGAAACACCGTCACAAAGCCGAAATCACCATCAGCCCGCGCAACGGCCCCATCGTCGGCCTGGCCCAGTCCACCGACATGAAACTGGCCGTCAGCGAAGCGCTCGATCACCTCGAAAAACAGGCGCTCAAATACAAGACCCGCCTCATCTCGAAGAAACGTAAATCGCACAAGAAGTGGAACGGTGAGGCCAAGGTCGAGCCGGGCGAGGCTCAGCCCAGCGTTGGGTTGACCGAGAAAACTTCAGTGCCCGTCGTTGTGCACAAATATCCGGCGGTCGCCCGGACCACTGAAGTCCACCTGACCCACTCCTCCGAAGCCGTAGCCCTGCGCCCCATGACACTCGAGGAAGCGATCAAAGAATGCCACTTCCGCGACCGCGACGTCTTCGTCTTCCGCGATCCGAAGGGCAAAGTGATGGTGCTCCACCGCACGCGCGAAGGAAAGATGGAACTGATCGAAGCGCCGTGAGAACGGTCGTCAGTCGCTAGTCGTCAGTCGTCAGCAAAACCGGGCACGTGGAGGACACGCGTGCCCCTCCGCGAATCTCCGTGGCACGACGCATCTTTCGGACCAGCCTCCCCATTCCTTGTCATTCCGACGCCGAGCGCAGCGGAGGCCGGAGGAATCTGCTGTCCGATCGGCCATATACTTCGTTCAATCATGGAACGTCGATTGCCTGATCAGCCCTGTCCTTTTGACTTCCCTTCCTCCCCGCGGCTACGATAACGACCACGCAGCCGTGCGCCAGGCATGATCGGGCAGACCATCTCGCATTACCGCATTCTTGAAAAGGTGGGTGGTGGCGGGATGGGTGTGGTTTACAAGGCGGAAGACGCCCGTCTTCATCGCTTCGTCGCTCTCAAGTTTCTTCCCGAGAACGTCGGTCACGATCCGCAGGTGCTCGCCCGCTTTCAGCGCGAAGCTCAGACTGCGTCCGCACTGAACCATCCCAACATCTGCACCATTTACGACGTCGGCGAGCAGGACGGCCGCGCCTTTATCGCCATGGAGTTTCTTGAGGGCATCACCCTCAAGCACAAGATCGCCGGCCAGTCTCTGCCGCCCGAGATTCTCCTCGAACTCGCCATCGAAATCGCCGACGCCCTCGATGCCGCGCACGCCAAGGGGATCGTGCATCGTGACATCAAGCCGGCGAACATCTTTGTCACCAGCCGCGGTATCGCCAAGGTGCTCGATTTCGGACTCGCGAAGGTTGCCGGCAGCACCTCTCCCACGGATGCCACCCAGCCGACCATCGACCCGGAATTGCATCTCACCAGCCCCGGCGCCGCCCTGGGGACTGTCGCTTACATGTCACCGGAACAGGTCCGCGGCCGCGAACTCGATGCCCGCACCGATCTGTTCTCGTTCGGCGCCGTGCTCTACGAGATGGCAACCGGCGCTTTGCCTTTCCGCGGTGACACCTCCGGTGTCATCTTCGAATCCATCCTCAATCGCGTCCCTACCCCTACGGTCCGCCTGAATCCCGGTCTTTCTTCCGAGCTTGAACGCATCATTACGAAGGCTCTGGAGAAGGATCGCGATTTGCGCTACCAGAGCGCCTCGGAGATTCGCGCCGACCTCAAGCGCCTGCGGCGTGACACCGAATCCGGACGGCAGGGTCCACTGGTTTCTGGCGAAGTTCCCGCCGTGCAAACCGCCCCCCGCCACATCCCGGCCTGGTGGTATGCCGGCGGACTGGCCTTGGTCCTCGGTGCGGCTGCTCTCGGATTCTTTTTCTTGCGCTATCAGAAGGCGAGCTCGCCAAAGCTGCTCACCGAGCACCAATTGACCCACACGCCTTCCGAACAACGCATCTTGGGTGCGGCCATCTCCCCTGACGGAAAACATCTTGCTTTCACCGACACCAAAGGCCTTCATCTCAGCCTGATCGACACCGGCGAGGTTCACGACATCGCTTTGCCCGACGAAATCCGCACGCACCTGTGGAGCGTTGATTGGTTTCCGGACGGAGAGAAGTTATTGTTTGAAGCGGAATCCGACATCGATACTTCCCTGACTTTCTGGGCGACTTCGGTCTTCGGGGGCGCCCCGCGCAAGGTACACGAACAGGGTCGTTATCCGGCGATCTCACCGGACGGCGGGTCCATCGCCTTCCTCGCCGCACACGGCAAGGAACTCTGGCGCATGGACGCCGACGGCAGCAACCCGCGCAAGCTCCTCTCCTCCGATAAGGACTTTTATGCCGCCGTCGCATGGTCTCCCGACGGCCAGCGGCTGGCTTACCTCCGGCAGTCTCTTGACGGACCTGGAGCCAGCGTTGAAACCATCCCAGTGGGCGGGGGAGCCGCGGTCGGCGCATATTCCGCAGCGAATCTCTCCGTCGTCGAAAGCCCTCCCCTTTTGTGGCTGCGCGATGGGCGGATCATCTTCTCGATGGACGAGGCGATGATCAATGCCAGCAACTATTGGGCAGTTCGCGCCGATCCGCGGTCGGGCCGGCCCTCAGGTAAAGCGGAAAAAATCACAGGCTGGGATGGGCAGCACTCATGGTCGGCCACAGCCAGCGCGGACGGGAGTCGGCTGGTGCTGATCCGCGGATACAATCGCGACGACGTGAATGTGGGCGAACTGAAAAATGCCGGTCGCCAGCTCGACACTCCCCGGCGCCTCACCGTGAGCGATAGCGTGGATTACGTTTTCGCCTGGACGCCGGACAGCAAAACCATATTCTTCTCGTCCGATCGCACCGGCAGGCGGCAACTTTTCCGCCAAGGTCTCGATCAAGACGCCGCAGAATCGCTCGTGCAAGGACCGGATGATCAGGAAGGCGCCGCCGTCACCGCAGATGGAGCCTGGATCCTCTACTGGTCCATTCCTCACGGAAACCCATCGTCCTCTAACGTCCGCGTGATGCGATACCCGTCGTCCGGCGGCTCGTCGCAACAGATTCTGGAGGCCTCCAACGACGCTGCCCTCGACCTTCACTGCCCGACTGCGACCGGCCGCCCCTGTCTGCTGAGCGGTTGGAAGGATGGACAGGTTAGGTTCTACGAACTGGACCCGCTTCAGGGCCGAGGCAAGGAGTTGGGCCACACGACGTTGCCCAAGCCATCCGATATGACTTGGGCGTTATCGCCCGACGGCGCTCGAATTGCCCTCTGCAGTGTCGATCAGCTGCGCGGAAAAGTTCGCGTTCTCGACTTGGCAAACGCCACCGAGAAGGAGATCAACCTTCCCGCCACTTGGGGCATCTGGCGGATGAACTGGTCCGCCGACGGCTCGGCACTGCTCCTGTCTGCGCAATCGCGGGATTATTTTCTTGCCCGCCTCGAAATGGATGGCAAATACACGGTCTTGCTGAATCGAGGCAGGAACCAGTGGGTCGGCCCGAATGCTCCCTCCCCCGACGGCCGCCACCTTGCCGTCAGCCTGCAAACCTTCGCCGACAACGCCTGGCTCGTGGAAAACTTTTGACGGCCCCCTGCCCCGCCGACGGAATCGGCGTATCCACGTGCCGGTGCCCCGGTCCCCGTCCCGGTGAACTTCGCCGGCATCGGCTTCTCCGGCAAAACCCAGAGCCTGACGCTCTCGACCGTCAACGCATTTGTCGAAGCCGCGCGCAGCGGCAATTGCAAGCCGCCGACGCAGTCCGGAATTACGCTCAAGAGCAAATAAGGGAATCGCAAGCACACCGCACCTCGGTCCCCCACCGGGGGGACATAATCCAGCGACATAAATCAAGGCGTACCTGGGAAAGCTGAACGACCGAGGAAAGCTGAACAACAGGTGAAAGCTGAACCACCGAGATCGAGTCCCGCAGGGACGGCACCCAGCGATGCGGGGCGTGAGCCCACGAGCCCCCACGCTACAAGCCCGCTGCACATCCGGTTACCGGGGCATACTCCAAAGTAACGCGTTTCTTCGCTGCGTCCTGCCCCAGCGCGACTTTTGCCCACCCCGGGTGTTCTTACTACCAAGGACGGAGGTGGCAAATGTTAAAGAAAACTTTATTCGCGGTGTTCGGGTTGGCAATGGCTCTGGCTTTCGTAACTCCTGAGAAAGCGCACGCCGGCGTAGCGATCGGCGTTACGGTCGGCGGCCCGGTTTATGTGCGCCCCGCTTATCGCCCCTATGTGTATGCACCCCCGGTCGTGTACCCACGGCCTTACGTATACGGCGGCCCGGCGGTGTATGGCCGCTACTACTATGACCGCCCCTATTGGCGCCATGAGGCCTTCGAAAGGCATGAAGCGTTCGAGCGCCACGAATGGCGTGAGCGTCACTGGGATCGTGACCGCCGCTAGTCACACCCTAATTTCTCTCGTCCAGGGCGGGCACCTGCGAAGGCGCCCCGCCCTTCGTGTTTGCGCGTTCGTTGTCTCCGACTGACGCGAATCTGACTTTCTCCGTCATCCTGAGCGCAGTGAGGCGTCAGCCGAACGAAGTCGAAGGACCTTGTTTCCCTCTGCAGCAGCTGCGGCCTCGCCGCCTTCTCCAGCACGGACGATTCGTACGTGCACTCGATTGCGGCGCAAAAGCGACCCAGAGAATCTGCCACCCTCGCCGGTACTGTTTGTTCGGGCCGGCAGGTCCCCCCTGCCCCTCGCCCGCCATTCAATCCCCGTCCCAATCTCTGCTACCATCCCAGCAAGGTGGCGCCGAAAGCCAAAAAGAACTCGCCCCGGCGGCCGAAACCCTCGGCCCGTACGCCCGCGTCTCGCGATCCCCGCCCCGGCCCCGAACTCGTCATCATCACCGGCCTCAGCGGCTCCGGCAAAGCCTCCGCTCTCAAAGCCTTCGAAGACCTGGGCTACTACTGCGTCGACAACCTCCCCGTCGATCTCATCCCCCGCTTCGCCGAACTTGCCGTGCAGTCCGCCGAGATCCAGCGCACCGCCCTCGTCGTCGACGTCCGCGAAGGCTCCAAGCTCGAAAAACTCCCCGCCATCGTGAAGTCCGTCCGCCGGATGATCCCCACTATGGTCATCTACCTTGAGGCCACCGAGGCCTCGCTCATCCGCCGCTACAGCGAAACCCGCCGCCCGCATCCCCTCGGCGCCGACTCGCCCATGCGCGCCTCGCTCACCGCCGAGCGCCGCCGCCTCAAACCCATCCGCGCCATCGCCGATTGGGTCGTCGACACCTCCAAGTTCAACGTCCACGAACTGCGCGCTCACCTCACCGAGCGCTTTCAGAAAAAATCTTCCGACAAGAACATCCTCGTCTCGTGCGTCAGCTTTGGTTTCAAGCACGGCGTGCCCGAGGACGCCGACCTCGTCTTCGACGTCCGCTTCCTGCCCAACCCACACTTCGTCCCCGAATTCCGCCCGCTCACCGGCCGCGATCCACGCGTCGCCCAATACATCCGTTCCTTCCCGCAGACACGGGAATTCATCACTCGCATCTCCGACCTGCTGGTCTACCTGCTTCCGCACTATGTCCGCGAAGGCAAGAGCTACCTGACCATCAGCTTCGGCTGCACCGGCGGCCAGCACCGCAGCGTCATGATCGCCGAAGACGTCAGCAAGCGCCTGCGCGAAGCCGGCTACCGCGTGAAGGTGGTCCACAGAGACAGCCCCAAGTAGGAGAGCCGTCGTTGGTCCTGGGCCGTTAGTCGTCGGCCAAGAACCGGTCCGTGACGGCAGTTCCCTTCCTCGGTACGCACAGCTCTTTCGCCAGCGAACTGATGCTCGGGCCCAACCCTGCCAGATCACATTTGGAGTTTGGAGGAACTGGCGGGATTATTGGAGCGGAATCGACTGAGGCTGTGGCATGAAGATCGCAAAAGCGATAGCCATTTTGTTGTTGGGTCCCTTGCTCGGCATCCTGTTTGCCTTTGTCTTCGGTGCCCTCTCACTGCCAACCCAGGCCCTTGACGGAGGACGTGCCCCGGGCGACGGCTTCCTAATCATGGCCTATATCTTGCTCAGCTTCCTCATTTCCATTCCTCTCTCGATATGGCTTGCGGGTGTGGTGTTATTTCGTGCCAGCTGGGCTCCAAAATCGAACGGCACCGAAGTGTCTACCCAACGAGTGTGAGCCTTACCGACTACTCTCCGCTTTCCTCGCGAGGCGAGCACCCATCGACGAGGTACAACAGATTTCGCCAACGACCGACGACCAACGACTCATTCCCGCAAACGACCAACCAGCGATCCTCCCTGAATGCTCCGTGCCGAATGCTGAGTGCTGCTGTAAAATACCCGCTTGCGCGCATTCCACGTCATCCGGACGCCCCGGTGTAAGGCCCGCCGGGCAGCCCTTCTCCAGGAAGGTGTATGCGGCAACTGACCCGCCTTCTGCGCTACGCCGCGCCCTACTGGTGGCAACTGTTGTTATCTGTAGTCCTCATGGCGGCCGTCGGACTGCTCGATTCCTTCCGGTTCCTGCTCATCGGCCCCATCCTCGATCGCGTGCTTAACCCCAATTCCCCCGCCCACGATATGCAGCTGTTCCGCATCCCCGGCGGGCATGCCATCGAATTGCGTCAGTTCGTGCCCAGCACCTTCGAGAACCCCTGGACCATCGTCGCCTTCGCTCTGGTTGCCTCCACGCTTTTGAAAGGTCTGTTCGACTATGCCGGCACCTACCTTGTCAGCTATGCCGGCTTCGGCCTCATTACCGATCTGCGCAACGACCTCTACAATGCCATCCTGCGCCGCTCGGCCGCGTTTTTTCAGAAGCACACCACCGGCACCCTGCTCTCGACCATCATCAACGACATCGAACGCGTGCAGTTCGCCATGTCGAGCGTGCTCGCTGAATTTCTCCAGCAGATCTTCACCCTGATCTTCACCGCGGCGGCCGTGATCCTGCTGGGTAAGAAGCTCGCCTGGGTGTTGCTGCTCTTCCTGCCCGCCATCCTGTTCTCTTCCACCAGGATCGGCCGCCGCGTCCGCCACACCACCCGCCGCGGCCAGGACAAGCTCGCCGACATCCAGAACATCCTGCACGAAACCATCACCGGCAACCGCATCGTGAAGGCCTTTGGCATGGAGTCCTGGGAGGTCGCACGCTTCCGCTCCGCCGCCAAGCGCCTCTTCCGCGCCAACCTGCGCTCCGTCGCCGCCGCCGCCGTGAGTTCGCCGCTCATGGACACCTTCGGCGCCATCGCCATCGCCCTCCTGCTTCTGCTCGGCCGCAATCAGATCCACCAGGGTGCCTTCACTCCCGGCACCTTCCTCGCGTTCATCGTCCTGGTCTTCAAGCTCTACGATCCCGTCCGCAAGTTCGCCATGTTCAACAACAGCTTCCAGCAAGCGGTGGGCGCCTCGTCGGAAATCTTCAAATTCACCGATAGTGAGGACGACGTTCGCGAGAAGCCGAACGCGCAGCCGCTGCCGGCCTTCTCGACCAGCATCGCGTTCGACCGCGCCGCCTTCTCCTATGAAGGCAACGGTGACGGAGCTCGCGAAATCTTGCGCGCCATCCAGTTGGAAGTGAAGAAAGGCGAGGTGTTGGCCATCGTTGGCTCCAGCGGCGCCGGAAAGAGCACGCTGGTCCACCTGATTCCGCGCTTCTTCGACCTCACCTCCGGCCGCCTGCTCATCGACGGCCACGACGTTCGTGACCTGACCCTGGCTTCCTTGCGCGCGCAGATCGGCATCGTCACCCAGGAAACCGTGCTCTTCAACGACACCGTGCGCAACAACATCGCCTACGGGCAACCTCACGTCTCGCGGAAAGATGTGGAAGCCGCTGCCCGCGCCGCGCTGGCCCACGACTTCATCATGGGAATGCCGCAGGGCTACGAAACGGTCATTGGGGAGCGCGGCCTGCGCCTCTCCGGGGGAGAGCGCCAGCGCCTTGCTATCGCGCGCGCTATCCTGAAGAACGCGCCCATCCTGATCCTGGACGAAGCGACTTCGGCGCTCGACAGCGAGTCCGAGTCGCTGGTGCAGTCGGCCCTGCAGAACCTGATTGTCGGACGCACCGTATTCGTGATCGCGCACCGCCTCTCGACCGTGCGCCGTGCCGACCGCATTGTGGTGCTCGAAAACGGCAGGATCAGCGACGTCGGCGCCCACGAAGACCTGATGAAACGTTTTGGCACCTATCGCCGCCTGTACGATTTGCAGTTCCTGGAAGTCGATCAGCCAAGGCCGATTTTGGCGGATGGCTGATGGCGGGTAGCTGACAGCCAAGGTCGATGTAGCGGAGAACTGGAAGATTTGCTGCATGACGATGGAAAAGATCTGAGATGTTCAAGCCGAAGATTCTGCCAAGAGCTAGGAGCTAACCAGCTAAGAGCCAAACCATGCCCATCCGCTCTATGACCGGCTTCGCCCAGGTCAAAGGCCAGATCAACGGCCAGCTGAGCTTTACCCTGTCGCTCAAATCCGTCAACCACCGCTTCCTCGACCTGCATTTCCGCATGCCTGGCGAAAGCGATTCGCTCGAGATGAAGTTGCGCCGCCTGCTCAAGGAGAAGGTCGCCCGTGGCCACCTCGAAGTGACTCTCAGCCTCGATCGTGGCGGGCTTGACGGCTTTGCCTTGAATCGTGAACTCGTCGGCGCCTACATCAAGGCCTTCCGTGCCGCGTCCACCGAATTCGGCTTGGCCGCCGAACCCGATCTCAACGTCATCCTGCGCATGCCGGGCGCCATGGATGCCTCTTCCGGTGCGGCTGAGGGCGAACTCGAGACTGTCGTACTCGGCAAAATCGACGAAGCTCTCACCCGCCTGAACCAGATGCGCGACGAAGAAGGCCGGGGCATCGAGCGCGAACTCCGCCAGCGCATGGAACAGGTGCAGAAAGCCAGCCGGGGCGTCGAACGCCACCGCCAGGCCATCTTGCAGGGCTACCTCGAAAAGCTCCGCGCCCGCATGCATGAACTCATCGGCGCCCAGGTCGAACCCGAGCGCCTCCTCCAGGAAGCTGCCTTGCTCGTCGATCGCAGCGACATCCAGGAAGAACTCGTCCGCCTGCAAACCCACATCCAGCACTTCCTCGGCCTGCTCGACGAAAAAGGCGAAGTTGGCAAGAAACTCGACTTCCTGCTCCAGGAAATGAACCGCGAAGCCAACACCCTGCTGTCAAAAACGTCCGGCCTCGCCGGCGACGCCCTTAAAATCACCGAGATGGGCCTGGTCATGAAATCGGAAATCGAGAAATCCCGCGAGCAGGTGCAGAACGTCGAATGACGACTGTCTTTATCATCTCCGCCCCCTCGGGCTCCGGAAAATCCACGCTGGTCGTCGAGTTGCGAAAGATCGTCGAGGGCCTCGATTTCTCCGTCTCCTACACCACGCGTCCCCCGCGTGGCAGCGAGCAAAATCGCAAGGAATACTACTTCGTGCCGCGCGAGGAATTTGAGGCCATGGTGACACGCGGCGAGTTCCTCGAGCATGCCGACGTCTTCGGCAAGTACTACGGCACGCATCGCCGCTTTCTCGAGCAAGCCCAGCGCACCGAGCGCGACCTGCTGCTCGACATCGATGTGCAGGGCGCCGCACAGATTCAGAAAAGCATTCCGGAGGCCGTCAGCATCTTCGTGCTGCCGCCCAACTACCAGGAACTGGAGTGGCGGCTGCGCAATCGCGGCACTGATTCCGAAACGGTCATTGACCGCCGCCTGGACACTGCCCGCCGTGAGATTGAGAATTACGACAAGTACGACTATATTTTAGTGAACGACCGCTTGGACCAGTCCGTCGAACGATTGAAGGCCATCGTGCTCTGGGAACGCGCGCGACGCTCGGGTCGCCCGCCCACCGGCGACGAACAGGCCCTGCGGGAAAGAGCGGAAACGTGCTGCCTGCAGAATATGCGGGAACGAGTGCAGCCCATCCTGGACTCATTTCGCCGCGCGCGCGGCCAGGGACAGTCCTAGCGGCCGAACTCGGGGAGAACAGTATATGAAGTTGATCGAAGGCTTCGATAGCAACTATCGTTACATTCTTGTGGCCGCCCGCCGTGCCCGCCAACTCCAGAGCGGAGCGCCGCCTGTCGTGGAAACCAGTTCGCGTAAGCCCTGCCGGATTGCCCAGGATGAAATCCGTGCCGGGAAAGTGAAGTGGATGATCGTGGAAGCTCCTAAGTCGCCCGCGGAAGTCGCCAGTGAAACCCTCGACCAGGCGATCCGCACCGACTCATAACAAAATCATTGACGTCAACCCGGCACGTCCCCGCCGCGAACAGGTTGCCATGAGAGTCGCACTCGGTGTCAGCGGTGGAATCGCAGCTTACAAAGCCGCGGAAATTGTTCGTCTCCTGCAGGATCGCGGTGTCCATGTTCAGGTTGTCATGACTCAGGCCGCGCAGGAGTTCGTGCGGCCCTTGACCTTCGCCGCCCTCTCCGGCGAAAAGGTCATCACCGGCATGTTCGAGGAGGCCAACGCCGAGCCGAACATCGACTCCGCGGTCGAACATATCGCCGTCGCGCAATCCATCGACGCTCTGCTCGTCGCCCCAGCCACCGCCGATATCCTCGCCAAATTCGCCCAAGGCATCGCCAACGACTTTCTGACCACGCTCTATCTTGCCACTACCGCCCCCGTCGTGGTCGCGCCCGCGATGAACGTCAACATGTGGAACCATCCCGCCACCCAGGCCAATGTCGAAATCCTGCGCAAGCGCGGCGTGAGCATCGTTGAACCCGAAGCCGGTTACCTGGCCTGCGGCATGGTTGGCCCCGGCCGGCTTGCTACCAACGAATCCATCGTTTCGGCAGTCATGCAAGCCCTCGGTGCGGTGCAGGACCTGGCGGGTGAGACTATCCTCATCACCGCCGGGCCAACGCGTGAGAAGATCGATCCGGTCCGCTATATCACCAACCGCTCCAGCGGTCGCATGGGATATGCCCTTGCCGAGGCGGCTGTGCGCCGTGGCGCCCAGGTCCAACTCGTCAGTGGTCCCACCAACCTCATGCCGCCCGCCGCGGTTCAGTTCACGCGGGTCGAAACCACCGAGCAGATGCGCGATGCCGCCCTGAACCTGCTCTCGCAGGTGACCATCGTGATCAAAACCGCCGCCGTCGCCGACTACCGTCCGAAAGCAGCAGCGCCCCAAAAGCTCAAGCGCAGCGGCCCCGTCGCACTCGAACTCGAGCCCACCACCGATATCCTGACCGAACTCTCGGCCCACAAAACCCACCAGCTCATGGTCGGCTTCGCCGCCGAAACCCAGGACGTGCTCGAAAACGCGCGTAAGAAGCTGACCCAAAAATCGCTCGATGCCATTGTCGTCAACGACGTCTCGCAGAACGGCATTGGCTTCGATTCCGAACGCAACGCCGTTACCATCCTCACCCATGACGAAGTGGTCGAAGTCCCCGAGGCCACCAAGTGGGAGGTCGCCCAGCGCGTGCTTGACGTAGTCGCCAAACTCCGCCGCCGTACCCGCGTCCCCACCGTCTAGCAAGGGGAGCAAAGTCAACACCCAAATCCTTGTCATTCCGAGGCCGAGCGCAGCGGAGGCGGAGGAATCCGCTTTTTGCCCGGTTCCGAAAGCCCCCTCAAACTCGACTCGCCGGATGCCGTACCCCGTATAATTGACCGTTCAGGCAGGAGGCTCGATGCGCATGGCTTGGCTGAGCAGTGTGCTGCTGTTGCTGGTAACCTCTTCCTCTGCCGGGGAACCGCCCATCCCCGTCGACGAGGAACCTCACCACAAGGTCGTGTTGAAGAACGACTTCGTCATCGCCATGCACGTCAGTCTCGCCCCTGACGAGCGCACTGTCTACCACACCCACGGTCACGACCGCGCCGCCGTCGAACTGACCAGCAGTTCTATCACCCAGCAGAAAGTGGGTGAAGCCGAAGGCCCTGCCAACTCCACCAAGCCGGGCGATCTCTCCGTTACCACCACCCCCGCCAACGGATACTGTCATCGCGTCCACAACCTGGGATCGGGCACGTTTGAAGTCTTCGACGTCGAGTTCCTGCAGCGTCCCGAAACGCCATCCGACGACATAGCGGGGCCGGTTGCCGGAGAAAACCCAAGTGCCCGTGCCTACCACTGGCGTCTCGCCCCCGGCGCCAAGACATCCGAGCACACCCACCACCGCCCGTATTTGATTGTGGCGGCGACGCCCATGAAGTTGAAAATGACCGCGCCCGACGGCCAGTCCCAAACCCACGAAATCAAAGCCGGAGATTTTCACTGGATCGATGTTGAAGTCACGCACACGCTCTCCAACGACGGCACGACCCCCGGCGAAATTGTTGAATTTGAGCTCAAGTAAGCTCCTCTCATTCCTTGTCATTCCGACGCCGAGCGCAGCGGAGGCGGAGGAATCTGCTTTCCAACCAATTCCGCCAAAGGCCCACCCTACTTTCAAGCTCTTTGCGAAAGACTCGGGTGGGGATTCCGCCGATGGTATTCTGATCATTCATGTCCCGCACGCTCTCTCCCGAATTGCGGCGCGCCCTCGGCGAGCGTATCCGTTACTACCGGGAACTTGGCATCCATGACTTCTACCGTCGTGAGCCGCTTCCCGGAGCTCAGGCCGAACCAGCGCCCGTAGCCTTCATCCAGCCAGAACAGCGAGAGGAAATGTCACCCAGAAAAGCAGCGGTAGCCGTGCCGGTCGTGCCCGAAGAAAACATATTCGAGGTGATCGCGTCGAAACCCGAGTACGGCGTCGCCGATCCCGTCAAAGGGCTGAAAATCATCCGCGAAGACCTCGGCGACTGCACCCGCTGCCGCCTGCACGAGCAGGGTCGCAAGCAGATCGTCTTCGGCGTGGGTAACCCGAAGACAGATTTGATGTTTATCGGCGAGGCCCCGGGCGCCGACGAAGATCAGCAGGGCGAACCTTTCGTTGGCCGCGCCGGACAATTGCTGAACAACATGATCAAGGCCATGGGCCTGGAGCGCGAGCAGGTTTATATCGCGAACATCATTAAGTGCCGTCCGCCCAACAACCGCACTCCCGAACGCGACGAGTGCGAAACCTGCTCCCCGTTCCTGATGCGCCAGATCGCGGTGATCAAGCCCAAAGTGATCGTCGCCCTAGGCGCTGTCGCCGCCAAGTCGTTGCTGGCAATCAACGATTCGATGGCGAACCTGCGTGGTCGCTGGTACGACTTTCGCCCCGCGGGTGCGCGCAGCAGCGACCCCAACTGGACCAGCGCCAAAGTCGCAGTAACTTATCACCCGGCATTTCTGCTGCGCGATCCCCGCCAGAAGAAAGAAGCCTGGAAAGATCTGCAGATGGTGATGAAACAGCTAGGCTTAAAGCCGCCCGCGAGGGCCGCGGAGTAAGTTTGTGGACGAAGCCGCTGAGCGCGGGCAACTTGGCTGTAGCCGAGAGTCGTCATCCGTGCAAGCGGCTGTGAGCCAAGGCCTTCAGGCCCACCTGATTCACCTCGAACAAGAACTTGTGGCGGCGCAAAAGCGCCGCGACTTCGCCGCCGTCGAAGCCCTGCTCGCTGACGACTTTCATGAAATTGGTAACAGCGGCCGGCTTTTCTGCAAAGCCGACACGGTCCGCGTAATCAGCGAGGTGCAGATTGTCGACTGCACTTTCAACCACTTCCAGTTCCTGCCTATCGATGACAAGTGTGTGATCGTCATGTACCTGGCCACCGCTCGCCGCACCCGCGATGGACACGAACACCTCAGCCGCGCCTGGCGCAGCTCCACCTGGGTGAAAAGGGGAGACGCGTGGCAAGTACTCTTTCATCAGGCGACCGTTGTGCCAGCAGTTCCCTGAGATTGGATAATTCAAGACCCAAGACCTAAGACCTTAAGACCTAAGACCTGACACCTAACACCTGATCTCAAGTCCCATTTTGGTTCACTGTGAGCTAAGTTATTGAAAGCTCGCCGGAGGCGCCGGCGCAAGGGCGAATTCGAGGGTCAAGCCTTCGCGTAGAATCCCCGTCATTTGCGTCTAGAAGCGATCTGGAGGCGTTCTGGAGGTCGGGCCGAGGTTTTTTGGGTCGAAGGCCTGCCGCCCCGACGACGGTTTCTGTGAGAAGGTCGTTAGCGCGAATGAGCTCGCCGGCATGGCGCAAGGTATCGTCGCACTCCAAAGGTTGAGCCTTTAGCATCGCGGCAGGAACAGGCAACCCTTGCCGGATTGACCGTCGTTGCTCCTCCCGTTGAGAATGCATCAACTGTTTGCGCCGGGCTTTTTCGTTGGCATCGAACCTGCTTTTTATCACAACGCGATGATTGACGAAAGCAAGCGATTTCGCGTTTTGACGGGTCTTGAGTGTAACTCGATTTTTCAACAACAACCCCAGCGAGGCACTTCATCCCAAGGTTGTTTTTAGTCACTTCGCCGCAGGCGTTTGATATGCCGAGGATTAGATGGGCTTCTTAGGAAGCGAAGGGCGACCATCCCGGCGCCGCAGTTTTGTCTCCACCAGCAATGCCAATACCGTCGCGGTACTGCGAACATTACCAGCGATGGAGATGAGTGCTTCCGACACAGGCGGATGATTTTCCGCTAGTCCCTCAATGCGATCACCCGCCAAATTCAGTTGGTCAACTTCATTCAAAATCGCCTCAAAAGCCATGGGTCTGCCTCTTTTCGTGGAGGCTAAGGAGAGGAAACTTCAGATGGACTGCTTAGTTCAGAGGATCTGAAAGAGGAGAAAGGTGGAAACCACCCCTGTAAGTAATTGTATCACGCGGTCGTTCAGGCGAGTACTATCCGCCTCCGCGCTCGCATCCCGTTCCAAGTGGCGCTTTAATCACTACCGGACAGCCTGCGACGATTTGCTCAATGTCTCTCTTGGTCTGGTCTAAAGCCGGTGGTCCGTGGCGAGCGTCCAACGCGCAGCAGAGCCGCTTCACCAGAATCGCGAGCTTGGCTTTATCCATTTCTATGCTGAGCTGTTCGGCAATCGAAACCCAGTTGCTGTCTTCGCGAGACGTGATCATCGGGGGAACCTCCGTAATTACAGGGTCCACCGTATGCCAGAGTCCAAAACGAATCTGCGCAATACTGGACACTCAGGAAATAGTTGGGCGATGGGCTTGAAGATTTGACCTTCTCGGCGCGCGCTTCAAACCCAGCGGTTTTTTTCATTTTGTTAATTAAATCTCAGAATTGAAACGATCAATCTTGAGCCACGCGGGGTTCCGGACCACCCTCTCTACTTGCCTAAGCGTCCGCAGTTGGGGGAGGGCCGGGCGCGACCATCATTTGACCCGGCCTCGCCTCGTGGGGAAGGCTGCGCAACAAAGCTAACGGTCGAACCGCAAGATAGGTCTCAGGAAGACGGTCCGACTGTTCAAAATTGCTCACTTTTGCAATTTGTCCGCCCGAAAGGCTTGTCCAGCACGGGTTACAAGCCTTGGGCCGTTACGCCAACACGCAGGTAAATCGCAATCCTGGACGGTTTCTGCAACCCCGCTAATCGTGATGGACAATGTTGAGCAGGGAACTATGCACCCGGCAGGCCGCCGCCCTCGCCCTAGTTCCCGAAGCCTAGCTCTCTGAATCGGTTCATGAGGAAGCTGACGCGACCGCGTCGTGCCGACCATCGGCGAGCGTCTCCTGACTGATATTGGGGATGACCGTTGGTTGACCAGCTCTTCAACTCCAGTGAAAAGCGATGCGAGTCAAGGATAAGAGCCTGAAGCACTTGGGATAGGGAGGCGCTAACTCAATTAACTGGTTGTCTTCTAAGTTGATCTCCCATCCTATGATGACAAGTACCAAATGAAACCAGAAGAGAAGACTGCTCAGGTTGAGAAAGAGAAAGCAGCACTGGAGGCTCAGCTAGCTGGACTGCAGAAGCGGGTAGCCGAGCTAGAGGCATCCAAGCCAAAGTCAAGGAGTCGGCAGCAGGCCGAGGAAGGATTGAAGATGCTGCAGGCTGGTCCAGTTCCTTGGCTCAGTTCAAGACCTTGAACGACAAGTATCCGAATGATGTCGCCTATTACATTCGTACCATCCTGAAGATTGATGTCAAGACGGTCCGGACGGCGGCCGGCTCCGTCTACATGCTCCCAGAGCAGTAGGCTACCTACCAAGAGGGTCTGGCCAAGCAGAAGGCCCAAGAGAAAGCCACCAAAGAAGAGCTTAAGGAGGAGATTCAGACGCCGCAAACGTCCGTCAGTGCCGAAGTCGGATCCTTTGCCACTGCCTGATCAGTAGTCCCATAGCCTCAGTCGCCTAACCATCGGCTGGGGCTATTTCTATTTGTGGATACATTCGGAAATCCGGTTGAGGAGAACACATCGGCAGAGCTGACACAGAGTACCGACAGATGTTGCACGCTCTAATGGACGCCAGAGTGGTAGTGCTTTCTTTGCTGCATCAGATCGGCATGCAGAGCTTCAAGGAAACAAGAGCTACGGGAAAGCGTCCGGAAATGCGCCCTAGATCTAGTTCGCAAAGACCCGGCTGTAGCGATAGCCAGAGCAACCCCTATAATCAAAGACAAAGACGGAGGAAGAGGTGATCCACTTTTCTACACGTGCAAAAGTCCGTGTTGATGACTTCAGTCCTGGTAAATGGTCATGGTGGAGCGCTTAAGCCCGTTTTGTTAACCTTGAGCTAAAAACTGGCAGGGGAAAGCTGGAGTGCGAGGGGCCTGTGGGGGCAAAATCCTAAACCGCACAGTCCGCAGAGAACCCGCGCGGAGCCCGCGGAGAAGTGTTTTCCCATCCAGGATTCGGCAGCATCGAAACACACGCGACGGCCGAAAATCGCAGAAAAGCCTTTAACCGCAAAGAGCGCGAAGAAATGCCAGGTGCTCGTTCTTGCTGACGACTAGCGACCGACGACTGACGACGGTTCCTTCACATCCTCCCTGTGGCAATCCCCTGGGCCCAGTCGTCCCGCCCCAGCGTGCGGGCGTACTCGGCGGCGGCCTGGTGATCGTAGGCAACCCGCTCCAGCGACACATTCCAGACCGCGCCGTTCTTTTCCAGGATTCCGTAACAGGCGTGGGGCGAGAACGTCTGCATGCGATAGCGCACCGGATCGACGTCGTCGTAGGCGGGCACCCCAATGCTTCCCGGATTGATGACCAGTTGCCCGTGCGACAACTCGACCACGCGCGGAATATGCGTGTGCCCGCACAGGACCACGGGGTGATGCACGCCCTGCAACAGTTCCCGGATCGCGCCCTCGGAACGCACTTCGGGCAAGCCTTCCATGATGTCTTCGAGCAGGTAAATCGTGTCGCTGCCGGGAGTTCCGTGGCACAAGAAGATATCGTTCTCAAACACTGCGGTCTTGGGCAATTCGCTGAGCCAGTGGATCGGCTCTTCTCCCAGGTCGCGGATCACGTAGGAAAGCGTTGGGATCGTGGCCAGATCGCGTTCGCTGGCCTCGTAAATCATGCGGTCCTGGTTGCCCTGGATAGTGAGCAGAACGTTCTCATGCATCAGCCGTTCGTAGGTGGCGTGCGGCTTGAGCGGACCGTAAAGCGTGTCGCCCAAGTTAACGAAGGCATCCACGTTACGGCTTTTGGCGTGGGCAAGAACAGCGTCCAGCGCCCAGACATTGGCGTGGATATCGGCGAGGATGGCGAGACGGGCAGTCACGTCAGCGGAATCGAGGTGCTAATCAGCCTATCAGAAAATCAAGTGGCAGGTGTCAGGGGGCAGGGGCAGTTCGTCGGTCGTCGGTCGTCGGATGCATCGTGTCGACGAAGGTTTTTTCGGGGTTAGCAGAACCGCATGGTCTCGAGTTTGGTCGTTCCACCCTGTCAGCATGCGACATCCTGCTACGCTATATGTGGCCCATACTAGAAACTCGAAACCTGAAACCTAACCTGAGACCTAAGACCTGAGCCCCGCATTTCAATTCTGCGATGTCGCCTTGCCGGTGCCGCTCGACACTGCCTTCTCCTACCGCGTCCCCGATGGGATGGAGCCGGCGGTGGGCGGGCGTGTGCTAGTGCCATTCCGGCAACAGCGCATGAGCGGGATCGTCGTCGACCTGCACGATCGCAAGCCCAGCGTGCAGACCAAGAACGTCGTCAGCGTGCTCGATCCGGCGCCGGTGCTCGATGGGCAGTTGATGCGGCTGGGAAAGTGGATCGCCGATTACTACCTGGCCCCGCTGGGCGAGGTGTTCCGTACTTTGTTGCCCTTGAGCGCGGAATTCAAACGGACGATCACTTATCGCATCACCGATCACGGACGACTGGCGCTGCACCTGGGCAGCACGTCGGGGTCGTCGGCGCGGGCGCGGCGGGCGCCGGAAGACCAGCTCACTGAGTTTCGCGTGCTCGACTACCTGGCCAACCGTGAGCGCGGGCGAGAACAGAGCCTGCGGAGCGCGACGCGCGTGAGTCGGGCTGTACTCGCTGGCATGGTGCGCAAAAAGTGGATCGTGCGCGAGGACGTGTCCGATGCGCGGGACGCAGCGCGCGTTGTGAAGATCGCGGTGCTGCTCGGAGCGAATCCGTCGCAGGAGCTGTCCACTGGCGGCGCACCAGCCCCGCCAGAAGATGTCCGCCGCTCCCCGAGCAAGAAGCTGAACGCGAACCAGCAGACCCTGGTCGAAAGCCTCGCCGCATCCGGTGGCCGCCTTGCCGTCGAGAAACTCCAAACTCTCGACGTTCCCCGCTCCACGCTCAGCGCGCTGGTAAAGCGTGGGTTAATCCAAATCGTCGAAGAGCCGGCGGAGTTCCAGGTCTCGCGGGTGAAGGCGCGGCCTTCACCCTTTGATTTCGAATTCAACTCTGCACAGAAACGCGCGCTGCAGCGCGTCGAAGAGAACGTCGCCGCCGGCAAGTTCGCGGGAATGCTTCTGCATGGCGTGACCGGCTCGGGCAAGACGGCTGTGTATCTTGCGGGGATGCGGGCGGTGCTCGAAGCAGGACGGTCGGCGATCCTGCTGGTGCCCGAAATCGGCCTGACCCCTGCGGTGGCGGCCGATCTGCACCAGGTATTCGGTGAAGAAGTGGCGATACTACATTCAGCGTTGTCCGACCAGGAGCGCGCCGAGCAGTGGCATCGCATCAAGCGCGGGAAGGCACGCATGGTGGTGGGCACGCGTTCCGCCATCTTCGCGCCGGTCTCCGACCTCGCGCTGATTATCGTGGACGAAGAGCAAGATTCCTCCTACAAGCAGGAAGAAACGCCGCGTTACCACGCGCGCGATGTGGCCGTGATGCGGGCCAAGATGGCGAATGCTGTGGTCGTGCTGGGCTCGGCAACGCCGTCGCTCGAGTCGTACTACAACGCGACCAAAAACAAGTACGCGCTGGTCGAACTGCCCGACCGGGTGGAGCAGCGGCCCTTGCCCGAGGTCGAACTCATCGACATGAAGCAGGAGTTCCAGGAGACCGGGCAGGAGCAGGTGATCTCGCGCAAGCTGGCGGAAGAAATTCGCGGACGGCTGGAACGCAAAGAGCAGGTGATGATCCTGCTGAACCGGCGCGGCTATTCGCCCGTGGCGTTGTGCCGGGCGTGCGGAAGCCGCATGGAATGTCGCAACTGCGCGGTGGCCATGACCCATCATAAGAAATCAAGCCGCATGGTCTGCCACTACTGCGGATTCGAGGCGCCGGTTCCGAAGAAATGCGGCGAGTGCGGCAGCGAGTACGTGTATTTCCTCGGCACCGGATCGGAAAAGCTGGAAGAGCTGCTGCACGGGATGTTTCCTACGGCGCGCATCGGGCGCCTCGATCGTGACACGGTGCGCGGCAAAGAAGATTTCGAACGGGTGCTGGGAGCGTTGGACGTAGGCGAACTCGATCTGCTAGTGGGCACGCAGATGATCGCCAAGGGCCACGACGTGCACGGCGTGACGCTTGTTGGAGTGGTCGGTGCCGACGTCGCGTTGGGCTTGCCCGATTTCCGGGCCGCCGAGCGAACCTTTCAGTTGCTGACCCAGGTCGCCGGCCGCGCGGGACGCGGGCAGACTCCGGGCAAGGTGGTCCTGCAAACTTACTTCCCCGATCACTACGCGGTGCAGTACGCGGCGAACCATGACTTCGCCGGCTTCTACGAAAAAGAACTGCGCTTCCGCAGCTGGATGCACTATCCGCCGTACTCGGCGCTGGCGAACGTGCTGATCCGTAGCGACAAGCTCGATGAAGCGCTCGAGTGGTCGGGGACGCTCGGCAATTGGTTCGAGAAAACACGGCACGAGGGCGTTCGGGTGTTGGGCCCCGCGGCCGCGCCGATCGTGCGCCTGAAGCGCGACTACCGCTATCACTTCGTGTTGAAGTCTCCCAGCCGCGAGAAGCTGAATGGAATACTGCGCTCCATGCTGGCCTATGCGGCCTCGCAGAAGATTCCGCGCACCCAGGTGATTGTCGACGTCGACGCGTTGTGGCTGATGTAGGGACAGGTGTCAGGTGTCGGGGGTTAGGTCTCAGCAAAAACCTAAGACCCAAAACCCAAGACCTTACGCCGAAGACCTGACACCTGACACCTGTTCTGCCCCAATTGCTCTTCGCGCGTGTGCATGATTTACTAACTCTCTTTAGTGTCGCGAAGGTCTCTTGGAGGGTTTCATGCGTTTCGCCCACTTTGTTTTGCTCGCATTGATTCCGGTTGTGCCTGTGTTCGCCCAGGTCAAAGCGGCCGATCACGCCTGGATCGCAGTGAGCAATGACTACACGAACCTGCTGGTGAAGGTCGAGATGAAACATGATCCGGAATCGGGATCGCGAGAGGGGTTGAGCCAATACGACGAGCTGGTCTCGCAGCCGACCTTGGCGGACGAGGACCAGGCGCGCAAAGAGACCGAAGAAGTCCTCGGTAAGCTCAAGGCGGCGGTCCCCCGGCAGAAGCAGAAGGAAGTCGCGCAAGACTTGCAGATCATCATTCGGAACGTGGAACTGGGATTCCGACAGGAGGATTTCCAGCGCGCCCATGAAGTGCCCTTCATTAACGCCAGCCGTCTGGTGTTCGGTGGCCTGCGCATGCTGCTCGATGAGCAAACGCAAGCCGAGCGGCGCCCCGCGGCGGTCGCGCGCATTCGCAAGTATGCCGGACTTGAGCCCGGGTACACCGCGCTGACTGAAATTCTGAAACAGCGTGTCACCGAGCAGATGGCGAAGCCGGGAATCATTTATCCGGCGAAGGTCGAGATCGAGACCGAGATGGCGCGCAACTCCCACTATGTCGAGGGCATCGCGGCACTGCTCACGCAGTACAAGCTGACTGGCTGGGAAGAGCCCCTTAGAAAGCTGAAGGCGCAGCTGGCGGACTACGACGCGTGGGTGAAAACCAATCTGCTGCCCAAGGCGCGCACCGATTTCCGGCTTCCGCCCGAGGAATATGCTCTGAATCTGGAAGCCTTCGGCATCGACATCCCGCCCGACCAGATGGCCGCCCTGGCCCACACAGGCTTCGACGAGATCCAGGCGGAGATGAAGCCGATCGCGGAGCAGATCGCGAAAGAGCGCAAGCTGCCGTCGAATGATTACCGCGACGTGATGCGCGAATTGAAGAAGCAGCAACTGGTGGGCGAGGCGATCCTACCTTTCTACCAGGACCGGTTGAAGCAGATTGAAGGCATCATCACAAAGCAGGGGCTGGTCACGCTGCCCGACCGTCCGGCGCGCATCCGAATCGCGAGCGCGGCCGAGACCGCGCAGCAGCCGGCGCCGCACATGGTGCCGCCACCGTTCCTGCACAATACGGGTCAGAAAGGCGAGTTCGTGCTGCCGCTCAACATCCCGGCGGGTCCGGGAGAGAAGGCGCAGAAATACGACGACTTCACCTTCGACGCAGCCGCCTGGACGCTTACCGCGCACGAGGCGCGGCCGGGGCACGAACTGCAATTCGACTCCATGATCGAGAAGGGCGTCTCGATCGCGCGCGCGCGCTACGCCTTCAACAGCACCAACGTCGAGGGCTGGGGTTTGTATTCGGAATACCTGGTGAAGCCCTTCATGCCGCTGGAAGGACAGCTGGTGTCGCTCGACTACCGACTGTTGCGGGCGGCGCGAGCGTTTCTGGATCCTGAGTTGCAGGCGGGCAAGATCAAACCGGAAGACGCGAAGCGCGTGCTGGAGCAGGACGTGGTGCAGTCTCCGGCGTTCGCCGAGGAGGAAGTGGAGCGTTACACCTATCGGGCTCCGGGACAGGCGAACAGCTACTACTACGGTTACACCAAGCTGATCGCACTGCGCAAAGACACGGAAGCCGCGCTGGGAGCGAGGTTCAACCCGCAGAAGTTCCATGATTTCATTCTTGCGCAAGGATTGCTGCCGCCGGACCTGATGCGGAAGGCGGTGATGGAGGAGTTTGTGGGGGGGCGCGGAGCGGCGGGGGCGCAGTAAGTCTTGTTGGCCGCTAGCGCATGATTGCGCATCGGTTCGTGCTTAAGAAATACGTCGGGCCGGTGGCACCGTATGCGGACATGGGGTCCCTCGACTTCACTCGGCTGGCGCCTCACTACGCTCGGGATGACAGGGTGAAACAAGGCCCGGCTTGCGCCGGGCCTTCGAGTTGCGAGTGTGCGGCTAGTGAGGAACGAATGTGACTACGCGGCTTTTTTCGTTCCGCTTACTGGTATGGGAACCGCGGCCAGTGGGGTCATAGCGACCCCGATGAAGTAGCCGGGGCCGAACCAGGCGAAGGTCGGGCCGGAGTCGCGCCAGAACGTCTGCAGTTCGTATCCGTTCAACGCCAGCACCTCGAGGTTTCCGGGGTCCCCGAAATTGCTTTGGAACACGGTCACGTCGGTGATGGAACCCTCGCCGAACTGGATCGGTCCGCTCCAGGGCAACGTGGGAATGTCGTTGTCGCGCCAGAAGTGGATCAGGCCTCCTTTGGCGTTGGGCACCACGAGTTCGAAGTTGCCTTTAGTGCCGAACCGGCTTTGCACCATCGAGGGCTGACCGGCGAGCTCGTAGGCGGCTTCGATCTGCACCGGAGCGCTCCAGACAAATCCGGGACCGGAGTCACGCCAGAGCGCGTAGATTCTCGTGCCGACCCGGGCAATCACTTCGAGATTACCTGGCTTGCCGAAGTTGCTTTGGATCAAGGTGACGGAGTCGACCAGGCCCAGCGATGCGGCGAAGGGAGTCGGTCCACTCCAGGGTAGCGTGGGGGCGTCGTTATCACGCCAGAAGTGCAGCAAGCCCCCGCTGGCGCTGGGCACGACGACTTCAAAATTTCCCTTGGTGCCGAACTTGCTCTGAATCAGGGCGGCTTTCCCTCGAACGCCGTTGGCGATGGTGGTCGAAACGTTCCATGCGAACGCGGGTCCGGAATCACGCCAGAGGTGGACCATCTCGCCGCCACCAGTGACGGCGACGGCTTCGAGATTGCCCGGCAGGCCGGGAGCTTCAAAGTCGCTCTGAATCACGCTGGCACCGGTGCAGACCCCCAGGGATTGGCCGAAGGTGTAGGGGCCGTTCCAGGGGAAGCCGGGGATGTCGTCGTTGCGCCAGAAGTGGACCAGGCCGCCCGCCGTCGAAGGCACCACGACTTCAAAGTTGCCGTGATTGCCGAAGCGGCTTTGGATCATGGAACCGCTGTGTCGGGTGAGCGGGAAGGGATTGTCATTGGTGACGCCCGACGGCGTGCCCTGAGGATAGTAGGCCAGCATCAGCGCGCTAAATCGGGCCCATCCGTCGTTCAGGCCGGTGAGGTTGGTATAGACGCCCGCCAGAGTGGGCGCGGCCGCGGCTACGATTGCATTCCAGCTGTAGGACAGCTCGTAACGCAGGAAGTTGAGGAACAGCACGGCGCAGCCGATGCTGTTGTAGTCGCGATCGGTCTGCTCGGTGTTGTCGACCCAGTTGGGGCGGGCGCCGTCGAGCCAGGTGGACGCCGAAGCAAAACCGTCGAGCGAGTTGGGATAGAGTTCGGTGCAGAGCACGCGAGAAAGGCCTTCTCCGTGACTGAATCCGCAGTTCCAACCCTTGGCTTGCGCGGCCATGAAGACTTCGTCGACTTCGGCGGCGAGGACGAGGCGCACAATATCGGGATCGGTGCCGCTGAAGGCGGCGCAGTGGATTTCAGTGGCGAGGCAGTTGGCGTGGTAGGCGCCGAACGAGCCGGTATCGATGTAGACGTTGAACGGCAGGGAGGCGGGCGTGATGCCTCCAAACCATCCTTGCAGCATGGAATATTCCCACTCGCACGAGGCGAGAACAGCGTCGGCGAGATTCTTGCCGTTGGCGCCGAGTGAGCCGTCGTAGAACACGACAAAGTTGGTGGTGGAACCTTCGCGGATGTAGCTGAGGCCGGCGAGGTCTTTGGCGGTGGGCAACGTAGCTCCGGGCGGAACCAATACGTGCGGGCGGTGTACAGCTGGCATAACTTCGTACCTCCTTGAGATTTGCGAACGGGGAACCTGTTGGAACCAGACGAGAGCGGCGAGCACACGGCGAGGAGCGCTCGGCGTGCACCTGGAACGGAGAAGTGGGGAACAACTTACCCGATGTTCTGGAAGATGGTGCGGAGAGGAGGCAAAACGTTACAAAGTGGCGGATGGCTTGTGGCGGATAGCGATGGCTCCGGGCTAGTGGCCGCGCGAGTGCGTGACAAAGCCGCGGATGTAGTCTTTCAAGGGGGGCACGAGGGGTGCGGCGACTTCCTTCAGCGAACTGTGGGCGAAGGGTGCAGGGGTCATGGTGAGGAACAGCATTAATAGGGCGAAGCCGGCGAGACCGCGGCGCAGGCCGGAGACCTTGGGCCAGTCCGAGACCTGGGGGTGGCGGAAGCTGCTGATTTCGAGCAGGATCGCCCACACCAACCAGCCAAGCCAGAAATAGATAGCCAGCGGGATCAGGATCAGGATGGTGAGGCGCGAGATGAAGCGATGCGCGCGCGGCGCGATTGAGAACACGATGTGTCCGCCGTCGAGTTGGCCGCCGGGGAGAAGGTTGAGAGCCGTGGCGAACATGCCCACCCAGGCGGCGACGGCCATCGGATGCAACGAAACGCTGGCGAGGGGCAGCGCGGCCGCGCCGTGAAGCAGGCCGAGTGAGAGCAGAACTCTGCGGGTCAGATCGAAAATCAGCGGGTAGTTGATCGATGCCAGGTCCTGCGATGTATCCCCGGGCGGCATTAGGTGCGGCATCCCCAGCGAAACCGCTAACACCACGCAAGCGACAACAAAACCGGCGATCGGGCCTGCGATTCCGATGTCAAACAGCGCAGTGCGGGAGCGGATGGGGGAGCGAATTCGTATGAACGCGCCCATGGTGCCGATGAGGGTTGGAACGGGAATGAAGAATGGCAGTGTGGCGTGCACGCGATAGCGGACGCAATAGAGATAGTGCCCCATTTCGTGCGCCAGCAAGATAAGCATCAGGCTGGCGGAAAAAGGGATGCCGAGCAGCAGGCTGGAGGGGTGGTGCCAAATGCGCCGGATGGGGAAGTAGGGGATAGAGCAGTCTTCGGCTGCCCAGACCGATTGTCCCTGCCGAAAGTTGAACTCCATGTGGGAGCCGACGACCAGCGTGGTGAAGATGGTCAGAAGCAGCAGGAGCGCGTGCAGCCAGTAGCGCTGCTTTGGCGGGCGGGTCACCCACACCTGGACGGGCGGATAGTATTCCGCGCTGGAGGTGGGCAGGGGAGCGATGGGATCGGACATCCGGGTTTTCGACCTGGGTTGATTCTAAACTGCAAGCGCTTGGCGTGGGGCGACTGGATTGAGGGAGCCGTTCTGTTTTAGGTAGAGACGCGGCAAGCCCCGTCTCTACACCGAGAACGGGGCTGCCCCAAAAGCTTAGAGCCTAAAGCCCAGAGCCTGACACCTTGCACCTGCGGCTTGCTCTAATCGATCGATTGCAGCTCTTTCCCGGGCTTGAAGCGGACGGCTTTGCCGGGCGGAATGGAGACTTCGGCGCCGGTGCGCGGGTTGCGCCCGATGCCGGTCTTGCGCGGGCGGACGTTGAAGACGCCAAATCCCCGCAGCTCAATACGATCGCCCTTGGCGAGCGACTTCTTCATGCTCTCAAAGACGGTCTCGACGGCCAGCTCGGCCTTGGTTTTGGTAATGCCGGTTTTGGTGACGACTTCGTTGATGATGTCGAGCTTGATCACAGTGGGCTCCCTTTGGCGATCTGCGGAGAAGGCACCAAGTGGTTGATGCTAAGGGAGATATCAGAGATTGTCAACGGGCGGGAGTGTCTCGTAAGATGACAGGACAGAAGTCCAGCCGGAAGAACCAGCCCTTAGCAATTAGCACTTGGCATTTTGGCCAGTCGCCCGTTGTGTCGGGTGAAGCTCGCAAGCTTCCGCGAACGCGCGGGAAAACTCGAGCCAAAAGTCTAAATGCTAACCGCCAAGTGCTAATTGCCAAACTTGGAATTCGATGCTGCCGGTAACGACGAAGTCGCAACCCATTCCCACCGCCCGAAGGAGAACCATGCTGAAGAGTGACCGCTGGATCCGCAAGATGGCGCACGAGCACGACATGATCAACCCGTTCTCGGAGAAGCAGGTGCGCGAGGGCGTCGTGTCGTATGGGTTGTCGTCTTACGGATATGACCTGCGCGTGGCCGACGAGTTCAAGATTTTCACGAATGTGAATTCGACCATCGTCGACCCCAAACATTTTGACGAGAAGTCGTTTGTGACCGTGCGTTCGGACGTGGCCATCGTGCCGCCGAACTCGTTTGCGCTGGCACGGTCGGTGGAGTACTTCAAGATTCCGCGCGACGTGCTGACCATTTGCGTGGGGAAGTCGACCTACGCGCGTTGCGGGATCATTGTGAACGTCACGCCGTTTGAGCCGGAGTGGGAAGGCTTTGTGACGCTCGAGATCTCAAACACCACGCCGCTGCCGGCGCGCATCTACGCGAACGAAGGCCTGTGCCAGATTATTTTCTTCCAGTCGGATGAAGTGTGCGAAGTGAGCTACGCCGACCGCAAGGGGAAGTACCAAGCGCAAAAGGGGATTGTGTTGCCGAGGCTCTAGGGGCAGGTGTCAGTCTCAGGTGTTAGGTCTTAGGAAAACCGGGTGTTGGCGGTGAACCAAGTCCTTGTTCGTCGGCAAGGTCACGAGAGGGGACGGAGCCGTGGAGTTCCACTGTTTACGCAAAGAGCGCGCAGGACACCCGGTGGTGCTGACTGCGAGGTCCACTGCTTCGTGCGGAATTGTGCCGTCCCTGCGGGACTTGGTTCTTTCTCCACGCTAACCCCGGACTTTCGTCCGGGGCTAATCTCTGGCGTCCCTGGCGTGGGGACTTGGGTAACGGATCGTTTGCGGATGAGCCAACGACTAACGACTGCTAGCCAACGACCGGTCGTGCAACGAACTACCGCTGGCCGTTCTCGCCTTCCTTGAACATGTACTTGATGGCGGGCTTGTAGATGACGATGTTCGGGGCGGAGGTGCGGTTTACCTTGAGACAATTCTTGTCGTACCACTCGATGACGCCGTGGATCTGCTCGCCGTCGCGCAGCACGATGACCATGGGTGTTTTGCCCTGCATCTGCTTCTGGTAATAGAAGTTTTCAGCGTTGGTGGCTTCGGGCGGGGCGACTTTTTTGGGGCCGCCGCCGGGACGCTCCGGGCGGTCGGGACGTTCGCGTCGTTCCATGGGGGCCTGGGTGTGGTTGTGATTGTGGTCGTTGCGATCGTTTCGGTTGAGGGAAGGCCGGATCAGCTTGCGGTTCGCAAAACCTTCCTGATCGGCAGGACGCTCGGTTGGCATGGAGTCGATTGCATCTTTCATGGCACCACCTGTTCACGCGCGTCGAGGGCGCTGCCACAACACTTCGCTGCTGTGATTGTGGGAAATCGGTGTGAACTTTGCATTTACCGTAGCACAGGAACGGGGGCATGACAATCCTCAAAGAACAGCTGCTAGCTCTTAGCCTTTAGCTGATAGCTTTCATTCTCATTTTCGGCGGGTTTGTGGCTTTGGCTCAGGGCGCTCCCACGAGACTCCCGTCGGGACCGTCGCCTGCGCACGAGAACTGCTCTTCGTCCCTTTTTAGGGCTTCGTCTGTTCCGCCACCTTTCCCACGGCTTACGCCCGTGGGCTTCATTCTTCCGCCGCTTCGCGGGTTATACCCGCAGTCTTGTCCTATCCGATGCTTATTTCTACTGGTGGCCAAAATGCCAGGTCGGGCCAGGAGCCAATGGCTAAGGGCTAAGAGCTTCTTTCGAGCGCGGTGGCGAACGCGTCGAGCGAGAGGGAGCGGAGCAGGTTGCGGCGGAGGCCGCGTTCGACTTCGGCCAGGCGGTCGGAGGCGTAGGCGATCCAGTCGAAGTCGGCGGCGGCGGCCAGCTTCTGGAGCTCGCCCAGGGTGTCGGTGTTGTGGACGAGTTGGGGCGCGCCCGAGTTGAGGAACAGGAGGTCCTGGAGGAGCGAGTAGAGAGTGCGCAGAAGTTGGTCGGTCTTCTCGCGGCCGTCGGCGCCGGGGCGGTAGGTTTCGGTGACCTTAAAGAGCTCGCTGTGGTCGCCGGTGCGCAAGGCGGTGCTCAGGATGGTCAGAGCATGATTGCGCGCGGCGGTGTATTTCGCCAGGTCAAAAACGCGCGCGCGTCCGACGGCCCCTTCGGAAAGACGCGCAACCAGGGCGCGCTGCTTGGCGGTCCATTCCGGATGTTGCTTTGCGAGATCACGCTCGATGTCTTCGGCGGGAAGCGCGCCGAGCGTGAAGGTCATGGCCCGCGAGCGGATGGTGGGAAGCAGTTCGCCGACGTTTTCAGTGAGCAGGAAAATCGTGGCGAAATCGGGCGGCTCTTCGAGGATCTTCAGCAGCGAATTCGCGGCTTCTTTCATGAAACTCGAGTCGGTGAAGATGTAGACGCGCTCTTTAGCGTCGCCGGGGCGGTAGTAAATCGTCTCGATTACACGCCGGACCTGGTCGACCTTGATCATCAGCTGCGGCGGGTCGGGGGGGATGATGAGCACATCGGGATGGGTCTGGACGAAGATCCGAGTTTCTTTCTTGTCGGTATCGCGGAGGTTTTCACGGGCTTCGACGGCTTCGGCGAAGCGGGCATCGAGGTCTTCGGCCTGCGCGATGCGAGTACAGTTCGAGCATTTTCCGCAGAAGTCGGTCAGGCCGGCGGTGGTTGGAGGCTGAAGGCAGTTCATGGCCTTCGCGAGCATGAGCGCGAGCGTGTATTTGCCGGAGCCAGTGGGACCGGCGAGGATCATGGCGTGCGGGAAGTGCTGGCGCGCGAGCATCTCGCGAAGGCGGCGAGTGATCTCGGAGTTGCCGTGGAAGTCGGAAAAGGCCACGGGGTGAATTTATCACGGGGTCGCGGTCGAGCTCGGCTCTCGGCTGTCGGCTCACGCCCTGAGATGTGTATCCTTACGTCCGTGGATGAGCTTACGGGAAAAGTTGCTCTTGTGACGGGATCGAGCCGGGGGATTGGGCGTGCCATTGCTTTGGCGCTGGCCGAGGCTGGGGCCGACATCGTGGTGAATTGTCTGCGCCGTGCAGAGGAAGCGCAGGCGGTGGCGGAGCGCGTGGGCGAGTTGGGACGGCGGTGCGCCAGCATCCAAGCGGATGTGTCTTCGGCTACCGAGGTTGAGCGACTGGTACGAGAGAGCGAGGAAAAGGTCGGGGCGGTCGACATTCTGGTGAACAACGCGGGAATTTCGCGTCCGCAGCCGATCGAGGAGATCAACGAACGCGATTGGGATGAAGTGATCGTGGCAAATCTGAAATCGTGCTTTCTGGTGACGCAGGCCGTGCTGCCTGGCATGCGTGCTCGCAAGTGGGGCCGCATCGTGAACCTGTCGTCGGTGGCAGCGCAGGTGGGGGGCGTGGTCGGGCCGCATTATGCGGCGTCGAAGGCGGGGATGGTGGGGATGACCCACTACTATGCGCAGCGGCTGGCGAAAGAGGGAATTACGGTGAACGCGATCGCTCCCGCACTGGTGGAGACGGAGATGTTGACGTCGAATCCGAACGCGCGGCGGGAGCATATTCCAGTGGGAAGGTTCGGGGCGCCGGAGGAAGTTGCGGCGGTGGCGGTCGTGCTGGCGCGAAACGGTTTCATGACGGGACAGACGGTGAATGTGAATGGCGGATGGTTCATGAGTTGAGGGCCGCGTTCTGCGCAGCGCTTGACCGCCTTAGTGAGAAAAAAGGGCGAGGGCAGGATGCCCTCGCGACAGTCGGCGAGACGCTGGCGCTACGTGACTTCTATCGGCTTCGGCATGCCTCAGTGTGTTTTCCCGCGCAGGCGCAGCTGAGGGAGCACCACTTCCAGAATCTTTGCATGGGTTTGCGACGGCGTGCCGCGCGCGTCGATCACGACTACGCGCTGTGGGTCGCGGCGAGCGATGGCGAGGTATCCGTTGCGGACCCGTCCGAAGAAGGCGCGGCTCTCCTGCTCGAAGCGGTTTTCGTCTTTGTGACTGTGGGCGTGCTTTGCGGTCTTCTGGTTGCGGCGGCGGGCGCGCTCGACGCTCGCGGCCACGTCGGAATCCATGAGCAGGGTGAGGTCGGGCTGGAGGTTGCCGCACAGGATGCGGTGGAGGTCGAGGGTGGCTTCGCTACCGAGTTTGCGGCCGGCACCCTGGTAGGCCTCGGTGGAGTCGGTGAAGCGGTCGCAGAGGACGATTTTGCCTTGGGCGAGAGCGGGTTCGATGACTTCGCGGATGTGCTGGGCGCGGGAGGCGAACATGAGGGCCATCTCGGCCATGGGAGAGAGGCTGGTGGTGGCCGAGTCGAGGATGACGTGGCGGATCTTTTCGCCGGTCGGCGTGCCCCCGGGTTCGCGGGTGACTGCGACAGAGAGGCCCCGGGCGCGGAGGGCTTTGGCCAGTTTTTCGATTTGGGTGCTCTTGCCGGTGCCGTCCAGACCCTCGAAGGTGATGAACTTGCCGCGATGGGAGTTGGAGGACACTGGGGCATGATAAGGCTTGGCATCGCGTGGGGCTACTTGACCTGGTCGGAAATCGAAAAGCAGATTCCTCCGCCTCTGCCTCCGCCTCGGCTGCGCTCGGCGTCGGAATGACAAGAAATTGAGAATCCCGGCCGCCCGACATCTTCCTGAGGCCTGAGACTTAACACCGAAGACCTAAGACCTAAGACCTGACACCTGACACCTGAGACATGACACCTGCAGGTGACGCCGTTTCCTCTGCGCTGTTATAGTCTTCCCTTTGCCGGCGCTTGCCGGATTTCCACTTGAGCGACAAGGAGTCTGAATGATTGTTTTGCGAGGTCGTTTTTTCTCGGGAGTGGCCGGGATTTGCCTGGTGGCAGCGTCGGCATTTCCGACGACGGGGCCGACGATTTCATTGGCGGTCGACGCCAGCGAAGCGCCGCGCAAGATGTTTCATGCGCGGCTGAGGATTCCAGCCAGTCCCGGGACGCTCACGCTGTACTACCCGAAGTGGATTCCGGGAGAGCACGCGCCGGACAGCCCCTTGAACGATCTGGCCGGCCTGAAGTTCTCGGCTGGTGGGCAAACGCTGAAGTGGCGGCGCGACCTGCTCGATGGGTGGACGATCAACGTGGAAGTTCCGGCAGGACAGAATGAAGTGCTGGCGGATCTGGATTTCCTGTCGCCGGCCATGCTGGAGGGAGGATTCTCGGCGGGATCGTCGGTCACGGACAAGCTGGCGGTCGTCAGCTGGAACCAGGTGTTGCTTTATCCCAAGGGCTGGAAGACGGACGATATCACGTATTCGGCAAGCCTGAAAATTCCGGAAGGGTGGAAGTATGCGACGTCGCTGCCGCTGTCGAACGCGGCGGGCAATGATCTGCATTTTGCGCCGGTGTCGCTGACCATGCTGGTGGATGCGCCAGTGCTGACCGGGCAGTACTTGAAAGCGGTGCCGCTGAATCCGGGGCAGAACCCGCCGGCGGAACTCGACGTGGCGGCCGATAGCGCAGCCGCACTGGAGCCTCCGCAAGAACTGTGGGATCACTACAAGAATCTGGTGGCCCAAGCCGGCGCCTTATTCGGGGCGCAGCACTACCGGCACTATAACTTCCTGTTCACGTTGAGCGATCACGTAGCGCATTTCGGATTGGAGCACCATGAGTCGGATGACAGCCGGATTGGAGAGCGCGGGCTGGTGGACGAGACCGAGCGCAAGCTGACGTCCGGGCTTTTGCCCCACGAATACACCCACAGCTGGAATGGCAAATACCGGCGCCCGGCGGACCTGTCGACGCCTGACTTCCAGCAGCCGATGCAGACCGATTTACTGTGGGTGTACGAGGGGCTGACGGAATATATCGGAAACATCCTGACGGCGCGCAGCGGGCTGTGGACTCCGGAGGTGTTTCGGGAATATCTGGCCGGGGTGGCGGCGACTCTCGACCACGTGCCCGGGCGCACATGGCGCAATCTGCAGGATACGGCGGACGCTGCGCCGCAGCTATATTTTGCTGCCCGCGGGTCGTGGTATTCCTGGCGTCGCAACGTGGATTTCTACGACGAGGACACGCTCAACTGGATGTGGGCGGACGTGATCATCCGGCAGCAGAGCAAGGGGCAGAAGTCGCTGGACGACTTTTGCAAGTTATTCCACGGGGCTCCGGGGGGCACGCCGGCATTGAAAACGTACACGTTTGACGATGTGCTGAACACGCTGAACCAGGTGGTTCCGTATGATTGGCGCGGTTTCTGGACGGAGCGACTGACCAACCACGGGCCGGGCGCACCTCTGGGAGGGATGGAGAGGAGCGGATGGAAGCTGACGTATGAAGAGACGCCCACCGACTTCTTCCGCAGCGAGGAACGGAGTAGGAGCCTGGTGCTGGAGACGTTCACGGTCGGATTGCACCTGCAGGAAGACGGCGGCGTGATCGACACGATCGAAGGGATGATGGCGGCGAAGGCCGGGATCGGGCCGGGAATGAAGATCGTGGCGGTGAACGGGCGGCGCTTCTCGGCAGAAGTGCTGCATGAGGCGATCAAGGCTGCGAAGGGCGGGACCGACCCGATCGAACTGCTGGTGGAGAACGCGGACTACTACAAGACCTTTAAGCTCGACTACCACGAGGGGGAGAGGTATCCGCACCTGGTGCGGGATGAGTCGAAGCCGGATTTGTTGAGCGAGATTGTGAAGGCGAAGTGGAGGACTTTTGAACTACGAGCTGCGGGCTGTGAAATTGAACTGGCGGAAGAAAAGCAGTTAACCGCAAAGGACGCTAAGGAAATCTGGCGGACTTTGCGGCTCATTTTTTCTCGTCGATGCCGGCGAAGAGGTCGCTTTCCTGGACCAGAGTCGAGGGTTCGAGTGTGGCGGCCAGATGGAATCGTTCCTCACGGCCGCGGGCCAGGATGTGCTCTTTGACTTTGGGGAATACGGGAGCCTGAGTGGTGTGGGCTTCGAAGGCGGCGATCTTCGCGTTCACGTAGTCGCCGATCTGGATGACAGTGGTGGTTGGAGGCAGCGCAACGGGCGGGCGGTCCGGCAGGGTGAAGTTGGCGGTCGCGTAGTAGAGCTTGTGCGGGCGATGCGGCTCAACGCCGTCGATGAGCTGGTCGGGATAGCGGTTGCCGCGTCCGGCCCACTGGTAGGCGAGGGTGGCGAACACCGAGGCCATGGAGTGGTCGGTGTGTCCGGTGACCGCGCCTTCGGGACCGAACGTCAGAATGACTTGCGGGCGGAATTCGCGGACGTGGCGAACCAGATCTTCGACGATGCTGTAGAGATCCAGGCGGTGGAGTTTGCTATCGGCGTAATCGAGGACGACACCGCGGTCGATCCCAAGAATTTCGCAGGAGTTGGCGAATTCCTTGCGCCGCAGAATGGCGAGTTCGTGGTCGTTCTTGGCGTTGCCGCGGTGGGAAGCGGCCTGGCCAGGAGTGAGGCAGACGACGGAGGTTTCGATGCCACGGTCGTGGTAAAGGCGGAGCGTGCCGCCGAAGGAGGCGGCTTCGTCGTCGGGGTGGGCAGTGATACACAGCAGGCGCATGAGGGCATTCTAAGCCAGGAGCTCTGAGCTACGAGCTTTGAGCTTACAATTCGGGGACGGGCACCACGAGGCTGGAATGCGGGTTGGCGGCAGATGGCGAGGTGGATTGGCGATGGTGCTGGGCTGCGCTTTGTTGGGCGTCGGGGAGAGCGGGTTCGCGCAGGACGCAAAGGGAGACGGGAATGCGCAGGCGCTGGGGCGCCCTGCGTTTGCCCCGGCCGACGCGGTCCGGGTGCTGGATGGATTAAGGCAGGGACTCGAGTCCGGGAGAGAGGGCCGGTTTCTGAAGGCGTTCGATGGGCGGCGGATGCCGGGGTATGCGGAATTCCGCGATCAGATCACGGAGTTTTTTGATAGGTACGACTCGTTCCGGATGCGATATCGCGTGACCCAAACCGCGATGGACGGGGAGTTCGGCGCGCTCATGGCGGAGGTTGGGATTGATGCGGATTCACCAGATGGCACCGGACCGGGGGTGCGCAGGGATGCTTCGGTGCGGTTGGTCCTGGACTGGGATGGGAAATCGTGGAGGATCACAGATCTGGCACCGCGCAGTTTGTTTCGGTGAGTGCGCTGGCGAAGTTGGTTTCGTTGTTACCCGTGTGGATTGAGGCCCGCATCGGGTTGGTTGGGTCATCCTCTGCATGAAACGTGAATATCCGGATACGCCGCTTGTCGGAGTGGGGGCGATCATCATCGAGGACGGGCGCGTCGTGCTGGTGAAGCGTGGGCACGCGCCGCTGCAGGGGAAGTGGTCGATTCCCGGGGGTGTGCTGGAAGTTGGGGAGGCGCTCCGGACGGCGGCTGTCCGTGAAGCGCGCGAGGAAACTGGGCTGACGATCGAACCGGGCGAGCTGCTGGGAGTCTTCGAACGCGTGGTGCCGGACAGCCAGGGACGGTTGCGGTATCACTACGTACTGATTGATTTTCTTTGCCGGCGCGTGGCGGGCGAGTTGATTGCCGCGGATGATGCGGAGGATGCACGCTGGTTCCGGCGGGAGGAGTTGGGCGGGCTGGAGTTGGCCCAGGAAACCGAGGAGGTCATCCTCAAGGGGCTGGAGAAAGAGGCGACGAGGTGATGGTGCGGAGGCGTGGTGCCAGCCAACTTCACACTCTTTCTCGTTTCGGGCTCTTAGCGCCCTCCGGGCTTTGAAGTAGTCTCCACTGGGGCCTTGCCAGGTTGGCGATTAGCGTGCCGACGCTCCAGAGCGATTAGGAAGAGGAATACGGCCTTGCCCATGCGGACTTGGTCCTGCGAACACCACTAGACCGCCAACGTTCGGACGACCGTGGAGGAAGTGACGCCGGCTGACCACATGGCGGCTTTTGCGGCGGTGGCGGCGGTCTTCATCGAGTCGCGATCGGTCAGCACTCCGAAGGGCACGTGTTCCACGATCCATCGGGTCCGATGGGCCACACCTCGGGTTTGCTGGTTCCGCCGATGGTGTAGCTGCGCAAGCGAATGCCCACAGAGCGACCGACCAGCCAGTGTGCGATCGCACGGCGGCTGAGATAGATCAGCAGTAAGCCGGTGAGCATGGCGAGGACTGCAAGACTGCCTACTCGAGCCTGCGCGGCTCCCAGCAACAACAGACAGCCGAGAACGAGGCCGGCGATTTGCATGGCATTGCCTCCGGCAGGCGAGGCACGGAGCCAGACGCGGCGCTTAGGGGGAGCCGAGGTCATCGGTCACAGGCTCTATCAGAAGTCGAGTAGCGAAAGGCAAGAATTCGCAGGCTGCGGGGGAAAGCCCGGTGGCGCTGCAAAAAGCCAACCGCAGGTTGTTAAAGCGCAACGTATTCTCCAAGCCTTTCTGGCACAAGTAAACTCGTGCCTTTCCCGGTTTGCCTTTAGGCAGGCGTTCGAGAAAGGACGGGACCGCGGCTAAAGCCGGGTTCAGTTTTCGTTCTCTTGCCGCTCGCCTGAAGGAGCCCTGATACGAAACTCGGAGTTTTCCGCAGCCCCTTCAGTCGATCTTCCAGTGGAAAGAAGCCGCTTCGAGGACTGGATCCGCGGTCAAAGCAGATTCCTCCTGTCTCGCTGCGCTCGCGCAGTCTAATGACAACGTGATGGGGCGCGGTCGTAGTTGGAATCACGGCGTGATGGGGTTCGGTTGCGGCCGGGGCCGAAGAGGAATTTCTGCAAGCCGTGAAGTCGGGCCTTGATACGACTGTTTTTTTGTTTAGCAGGCTGTGAAATCGTGCGTTTCGCGTTTGGGGCGTATCCCTAACAAAGAAGTTTTGCCGCAAACGCAAAACGACCCGCGCACGGTTAAGCACGCGGGCCGCCGGTGGTACTGTTGGGATTGACCAAGAGGTGGTCACTCTACGTGGCCTCTTCGGCAACTCCGGGTCCCGGCTCGACCTGCAGCCGGGCGGATCACAACCCTAACTCACCGGTAGTGTGCGGGCTGTAGCATCCCGGCGGGCCTTGCGGCGCGCTCGGAAAGCCCCGCTTAGAGCGACCGCTCTAAGTCGCAGCCACCTCACCTGGTCTTTTGATACTACTGCCATCTGAACTTGTCATCCGACCACCTCCTTTCCGGTGTATTCGCACATTAGTACGGAAGGGCGGTGCGCGTCAACCGGCACAAAAGTGTGGAGTCGGGGAAGGCAATAGGGCAGTCGCTAGGGAACCCACTGTCAGCTGTCAGCCGTCAGCGAGAGGCAGGTCGTCGGTCGTCGGGGATGCGTTCAAATTCTAAAACGTTGCCCTTCCCTCGCGCAAGAAACGCCGCTTCTAAGAGAATCACTATTTTTAGGGATGTTGAACAGGATCGGTAACCCGGACGGACATGTCCGGTCGCTATCTGGTTCATTGTCCTCTCGCGTTTTTACACTGAAAGTCTCCCCACCGGGAAGTCTGCTCTCCCCAGGTTGCCGAGTTCTCAGGCTTTCCAGCGGTACGCGTCGGGCTGTGGCAGGTCGATATGAGCCAGCACGCGGTAGGCGAACTCGCGCGCCATCGTGTCGAAGGTGGCAGGTCGGTTGTAGAAGGCGGGGATGAGCGGAAACACGGTCGCACCCGCGTCGGCGGCCCGGTACATGTTGCGGATGTGGATTTTGTTGAGCGGGGTTTCGCGCACGCAGAGAACGAGCGGGCGACGCTCTTTGAGGGTGACGTCGGCGGCGCGTTCGATGAGGTGGGAAGCGATTCCGTTGGCGATGCGGGCAAGGGTACCAACGCTACAGGGGATTACCAGCATCGCATCGCTGGGATAGGAGCCGCTGGCGACGTTGGCGCCGATGTCGGCATTGGATTGGGCATGGATCTTGCGGGACGAGCGGCCCAGAAGCTGACCGACGAGGTTACTGCGGCCTTTCAAGTTGAGTTCTTCCGCAAGCACGCGCAGGGCGCTGTCGGAGGCGATGAAGTTCACGGTCTTGATGCGCGCGTCGCGTTCGACGGCGAGCAGCAGGTGCTTCAGGAAAAGGGAACCGCTGGCCCCGGTGGTGGCGACGGTCAGGTTTTGGGGCGCGTGAGTGGGCAAAGAGGCTCCTGGCTGCGCGGCTTTGCAAAGGCCGCGAGGTTCGAGCATAGGGAGGCTTCGGAGGCGAAGTCAAGGCGAGGCAGCCTGGGTGGTGGAGCTCGCTCGATTGGGAGAGGCGAGGGCGAGACCCTTCGACTCGCTGCGCTCACTCCGGGCAGGGCTGCCGGGGCTGCTGAGTGGCGCAAAGAATGATTGATGGGGAACGCTACCTACTTGCGATCACGGCGCTCGGCGGCGCAGTTGCATGCGCTGGAGGGAGTGGAGCGCGAGATTCGGGCGAACGATCCGAATGGGCGGCGCAAGTATCTGAAAGACTTCAACACAGCTTACCGATCTTATCAGTCAGTGCTTGATCCCGCACAAGTCCAGGACATAGCGCACAGCGCCGATCTGGTGCTGATTGGCGACTATCACGCGCTGCCCGCGTGCCAGCGGTTTGCGGCGTCCCTTTTGGAGCAGCGCGCGCTGGCGGGTGATCGTCCGGTGGTGCTGGGAGTGGAGACGATTTTCGCGCGCGACCAGCACATTCTCGACGAGTGGTGGCGGCGGGAGATCGACGAAAACGAACTGCATGAACGGATGCGCTTTCAGTTGGACTGGGGCTACGAGTGGGACCCGTTCTACGAGTTGCTGGTGACGGCACGCGAGCATGGGGAGGCGATCTACGGGCTGGACTGCATGCCGCGCGAGGATCTGCGCAAGATTGGGGCGCGCGATCGTCATGCGGCGGACAAGCTGGCGGAGATTCGTCAGCGACATCCGAATGCGGTGATTCTGGTGGTGTTTGGCGAATCGCACCTGGCGCCGGGGCATCTACCGCACGCATTGCGGGAGAGCTTGCCGCAGGAACGGACGCTTACCGTGCTGCAGAACGTCGATGCGCTTTACTGGCGGGCGGCCGGCGAGCGTCATGAGCGGGTGGACGCGGTGCGGGTTGCGGATGACGTGATCTGCGTGTTCAACGCCACGCCGCTGGAGAAATACGAGAACTACCGCCTCTGTTTGGACCGGTGGAAGCGCGAAGACACGGACGCGCCCGACCTGGCGCCGACCGTCTACAACCTGATTGACGGCCTGGTGCGTTTCCTGAAGATCGACCGCTACTCGGCGCACAACACCACCCAGCCAAAGTTTCTGGTCGACCTGCTGCCGGAAGTGTATTTCCGGTCCTCGGACGGGCTGCTCAACCGGCTGCTTTCGCGCAAAGGGGTCAGCGAAGAAGAGCGTACGGCGATGCTGCATCGAGTGGAAGATCGCGGCTGCGCTTACCTGCCGCAGGTGAATGCGATCTACATGCACGAGCTGCAGATGATGTACGCGGCGGAAGAGGCCGCGCGCTTCCTGCACCATGCCTGCCGGGGATTGCCTGCGCGCGTAACCGCACGGGAAGAAGCTGCGGACGAGCCGGCGGACTTCTTCTACGGCCGCGTGCTGGAAAACGCGCTGGCGTACTTTGGGTCGCGGGTGGTGTATCCGGCGCGTCCGGCGGTACGAGAGAATGACCTGCGGGACCTGACCGACCAGACCCGAGAAGACGTGGAGCGACAGACGGGATTGGGATTTACGGAGTCGATGCGGGCTTTGAATTTTCTGCTGCTGCACCGGGTGCTGGAAGTGAATCCGAAGCAGTGCGAGGCAGTGCGCGGGTCGCTGGATGAAGGGATCCGCAGCAGTGGCGCCAAGTTCGAATACATCACGCTGCAGATGGGGTATTTGCTGGGCGGCGATTTGTACGACGGGTATCTGGAAGGCCGGGTGACGCCGGGATTTGTGCGTGGATTGTTCCTGACGCACGTGGAAGAGCCGGGCGCGGCGCAGTCGGGATACTTTGAATTGGTGCATCGACTGCGCGCGCCGCGCCGGAAGCCGCGGGCAGCGGCGGCGGGGAGATAGCGGCGTAGGGCTCTAAGGGGCGATCTGCCGTCTGCTTGTGTAGGATTCGAGCTACCCGCAGTTCGGGCAATGGAGCGCGGTGACAGGGATGCGCTCATCCTTCTTCACCAACCAGCCGATACAGTTCTTGCGTGTGATCAGCGTTGTCTCTGCCACTTACGTAATCTGTTGATTTTACGGGCTGTTCTTGGCGCTGCAATCGATAAGCTTGAGAACAGGCGTTTGCATCGACCACCTCGAACGCCGAGCACCCTGAGAGTGCTAATCTAGACCCTGGCTCGGCTGAATCCTGACGGCTGAGCGCTGACGGCTCTCTTGAACCCTGACTCCATCCGCAAATTGTTTGAAGAAGTCCGCCGGGGGAAGGTCTCACCCGATGATGCGGTGGCTCGTATGCGGCATATGCCGTTCGAGGATCTGGGATTTGCCAAGGTGGATCATCATCGGGCGCTGCGCGTGGGAATGCCGGAGGTGATTCTGGGGGAGCGCAAGACGCCGGCGCAGGTGGCGGGGATCTTTGCCAAGCTGGCGAAGCAAAGCGGAAACGTGCTGGCTACGCGAGCGGACCACAAGCAGTTTGCCGCGGTGAAGAAGAAGGTGCGCGGGGCGGAGTATCGCGAGATGGCGCGCGCCATCGTGCTGCAGCGCGACACGAAGACGTATGGGAAGGGCATTGTCACCGTGGTATCGGCGGGGACAAGCGATATTCCCGTGGCCGAGGAGGCCGTGGTCACGGCGGAGTTGATGGGCAACGATGTGCAGCATCTCTACGATGTCGGAGTGGCGGGGATTCACCGGCTGCTGGCGAATCGCCAGGCGCTCGCCAAGGCGCGCGTGGTGATTGTCTGCGCGGGGATGGAGGGGGCCTTGCCAAGCGTGGTGGGCGGGCTGCTGGGAGTGCCGGTGATTGCGGTGCCGACGAGCGTCGGCTACGGGGCGTCGTTCAAAGGGCTGGCGGCCCTGCTGGGGATGATGAATTCGTGCGCGTCGAATGTGAGCGTGGTCAACATCGACAATGGGTTTGGGGCGGGGTATGTGGCGTCGCTGATCAATCGGGGGTGAGGCAGTCGCTCGTCGCTAGTCGTCGGCAAAACATTGTCAACAAGATGGTCTTTTCAGAGTCGACCGGGGCGACGAAAATCCAGATCACAAAAAGGCACGGCTTGCGCCGTGCCTTGGAGAGAGAACTAGATCGTCGTTCTTACAACCCCTGCTTGGAGCCGTTGTCGACGAGCAGGTTGTTCTGAACGCTGAAGGCTCCGGGCAACTGGCTGGCACGCATGCCGGCGAGTTGCTTGTCCATGGTGCTGTCGACCGCACCGTAGAGGCTGATGTGACCGTTGTCGACGATGATGCGGATCGGCCGCGCCGGGTCGATCGCGTACTTCGTCAGACTCGAGTAGCCGTAAATGGCCCGCATGGCACGCAGGCGAAGGCTGTCGTCAAACGTCGAAGTCGGCGACACTTTGACTTCGTTCACAAGATCCTTCACACCGGGCATCCGCTGCGCGATCGCCAGCGCGGAGTCGCGGCCCACGTCGTTGTAAGTCTCTCCACCAAGGGTCACGACGCCATCCTTCACGTTCAGGGTGAAGTAGTTAAAGGCGCTGTCGTACCAGCCGACACGGTCGTAGTAAATCTTCTTCGACAGTTGCTCGGTCAACTGCGCGTCGGTGACGGCAGGTCCGGCAACCTCGATCCGGTTGCGGACGCCCTGCGCGTTTTTCAACTTGCGGGCAGTCTTGGCCGCGTCAAGCTTGTCCTGGAAGAGGTTCACCGTGCCGGTCAGGGTCACGATGCCGTCTTCCACTGAGGACTTCACGTTTTGGAACTTCTGGTTGCTCGCGAACTTCTGGCTCGCGCTGGTTCGAATGGTTGCGTCATAGCGGGTGGCATGCGTCGTCTGCGCTACCACGCTCGCGCTCAGCAGACCCACCAGTAAGAGAGATGAAATAACGGATATGATTTTTTTCATGGTTGTCTTATTCTCCATCCTCAATTAACTAACTGTTCAGTTAATTATTGGATGCTGCAGGTGGGGGTTGGGATGCCTGGGGTGCGAGGGGTCGAGAGACCGGGCTAAGTGATTGACATTGAGCGATTTGGGTGGTGCTCTTTGTCGCGTTTCCGAGCCTCGTCGACAGCTTCTACCGGCCGTAGCGGCCCGTAAGTTGAGTTTCGCCGACAACGTGGCCCTGCATGGCGCGTTCTACGTCTTGCTTGGCGGCTCCGGCTTTGCGGTTGAGCATGGTGTCGAGCGCGTAGAGCTTGAAATAGTAGCGGTGGGGTGGGCCGGGAGGGGGGCAGGGGCCACCGTAGCCGATCTTGCGAAAGTCGTTGCGGCCTTGCCGGGTGCCGTCGGCAAGTTGTTCTTCCTTCCTCACGCCCTCAGACAACTGCCGGGCGATGGCGGGCACGTTAAACACGACCCAGTGGACCCAGGTACCGACGGGGGCGTCGGGATCGTCGGCGATGAGGGCGAAACTCTTGGTTGCGGCGGGGGCTTCGGTCCAGTTCAGAGGCGGAGACACGTCGGGACCGTCACAGGTGTACTTTTTGGGAATCGTGCCAGCGGTGGAGAATGCTGTGGTCGAAATCTGAAAAGACACAGGGCCTCGTCGCGCTGGGCTGACGGCGAAAGCAGCAGAGAGCACTGCGCCGACGAGCAGGTACTTCGTACCCGTTTTCATGGTGCCAGTATAAAGCGCGGAACGAGGACGCGAATAGAACAAGCGGCGGGCGCAGGAACCTGCACCAACTCTGGAGGCTAGGCGAGGGAGGAAAAAGCTCTTAGCCGCAGAGATCGCCAAGAAAATCCGCAAAGGACGCATAGGAAAACCGGCCCGGAGAAGCGTCCTGTTTGCTTGGTTACACCTGAATGTGTCGCGCTCAACGTTTCTTTCTTGCCGGGCTGGCTGCACGCGGCTCTCGAGAACCGGCTGACCTGCGGAAAACACGCGCGAAGATCTTGTCGATGTTGCGCAGTTGGCGCTTCAGGTCGAAGGCGTGCTCGATCTGCTTGGCGGGGACGCGGTCGGTGATGTTTTTGTCGTGGAGAACGAGTTGGTGGAAGTCGAGATCTTCTTTCCATGCGCGCATGGCGTGGCCCTGCACCAGGCGGTAGGCGTCTTCGCGGGAGACGCCGTGCTCGACCAAGTCCAATAGCAGCTGGCCGCTGAAAACCAGGCCGCGGGTGCTCTCGAGGTTTGCTTGCATGCGCGCGGGGTAGACGAACATGGTGTCGATGAGGCTGGTCGTCTTCTCGAGCAGGTAGTCGACGAGCGTGGTGGAGTCGGGGAGGATGACACGCTCGACCGAAGAATGCGAGATGTCGCGCTCGTGCCAGAGAGGCACGTTCTCGAAGGCGGCCTGCGCGTTGGATCGCACCACGCGGGCCAGGCCGCTGATCTGCTCACAGGTCACCGGGTTGCGCTTGTGCGGCATAGCGGAAGAGCCCTTCTGTTTTTCGCTGAAGAATTCCTCGGCTTCGCGGACCTCGGTGCGCTGCAGGTGGCGGATTTCGGTGGCGATCTTGTCGAGGGTGGAGGCGATCACGGCGAGCGTCGCCACGTAGTGGGCGTGGCGGTCGCGCTGGATGACCTGGGAAGAGATTTCGGCGGCTCTGAGTCCCAGGCGGGCGCAGATTTTTTCTTCGAGTTCCGGCGAGAGGTGGGCGAACGTGCCCACTGCGCCGGAGAATTTTCCCACCCGCATGCCTTCGGCGGCAGCGTGGAAGCGCTCGATATTGCGCTGCGTCTCGGAATACCAGTTGGCCAGTTTGAAACCAAACGTAATCGGCTCGGCGTGGACACCGTGGGTGCGGCCGATCTGGGGCGTGTCTTTGAATTCCCAGGCGCGGCGCTTCAGAACTTCGGCCAGGCGCTCGAGATCTTCGGCGATGATCGCAGAGGCCTGGGTGATCAGCAGGGCCTGGGCGGTGTCGACCACGTCGTTGGAGGTGAGGCCGTAGTGAAACCAGCGGGCGTGGGGGCCGACGATCTCGGCGACGGCGGTGGTGAAGGCGATAACGTCGTGGCGGACCTCGGCTTCGATCTCCTGGATGCGCTCCAGTTTGAAGCCGGCGCGCTCGCGGATGGCCTCGGCGGCGTCTTTTGGAACCAGGCCGGCTTCGGCGAGAGTCTCGGTGGCGGCGACCTCGACGGTCAGCCAGGTACGGAAGCGGTTGTCTTCGCTCCAGATACGTCCCATTTCGGGACGCGTATAGCGAGGGATCAAGGGGCGATTTCTCCCGTCTGCCTAGAATATGGGAACCTTGGATTGTAAACGAGGCCAGGAGGGGGCGTCCAAAGGGCGGAGCGAAGCGGGGTCGTTCAAATCTTCAAACCGGTGAGTTCCAAATTGGTCCAAGATTATACATATCGTGATACGATACATGACAGGATTTCTTGTCTTGCTACGATATAATCCGCGGCATGGAAACACTCACCCTGTCCGACTATGAATCTCTGGCGGAGCTGCGTTACCAGATACGCTGCTTCCTCTCTTTCAGCGAGCAGGCGGCCCGTGCCGCGGGCCTGGAGCCGAGGCAACACCAACTGATGTTGTGCCTGAAGGGGCTGCATCCGGATGCGCGGCCCACCATCGGCGAGGTCGCCGAGCGCTTGCAGATCCAGCATCACAGCACGGTGGAACTCGTGAACCGGCTGGTGACCGCGGGATACGTTCGCAGGCGGCGCGGCGGCGAGGATCGGCGCGAGGTGCTTCTGGCCCTTACCCCAAGGGGCGAGAAGGTGTTGCGGGAACTGTCGTTGCACCACCGGGCGGAACTGCGCTCGGCCGGTCCAGCGCTGGTGGATGCGCTCCGCCGGGCAATGCGAGGAGCCCGAAACGCCAACGGCCACCACAGGATGGTGGCCGCCGCTGGCAAGAGGAGATGACCTACCTGGAGCATGGGCAAAGAAAATGACCACGAACGATCCGCGCGAGTTGAGCCTGCGGCGGCCCGAAAGGGCGGAGTATTGCCTTCTTTGGGGATCAATGGCATGCGCTCTGCCGCCTTGTCGACCGGGGCGGCCCCCGCGCAGTTCCGCATCGTACTGGTTTCATTTCTGTCCGCCGGGATTGGCCTGGTGGCGGGCGGCGTCGCGTTCCTGCTGTACCGGCTGATCGGCCTGTTTACCAATCTCTTCTTCTTTCACCGCTGGGATACCGCCATCACCAGTGCTCGGCTGAACCACCTGGGCTTGTGGGTGATCGTGACGCCCGTGATTGGCGGAATCATCGTCGGCTTCATGGCCAAGTACGGGACGCCCAAGATCAAGGGACACGGGATTCCCGAAGCCATGGAAGCGGTGCTGGTGAACCAGAGCCGGATCCAGCCGCGGGTGGCGATCCTCAAGCCCATTTCGGCGGCGATTGCCATCGGCACGGGCGGCCCATTCGGGGCGGAAGGACCAATCATCCAGACGGGCGGCGCGGTGGGTTCGCTGGTGGGGCAGCTGTTCCACACGACCGCGTCGGAGCGGAAGGTGCTGCTGGCCTGCGGCGCGGCTGCGGGAATGTCGGCGACCTTCAACACTCCGATTGCCGGGGTGATCCTGGCGATTGAGCTCCTGCTGTTTGAATTCAAATCGCGCTCCTTCATCCCCCTGGTGATTGCAAGCACACTGGCTACGGCCATGCACATGCAATTGCTGGG
>Ga0210408_10000196_pt1 | contig 87577 bp, 67 predicted proteins | sample IncBWH4MmetaG_FD_155471 | JGI IMG/M metagenome (GOLD analysis project Ga0210408, IMG submission 155471) | Forest soil microbial communities from Barre Woods Harvard Forest LTER site, Petersham, Massachusetts, United States - Inc-BW-H-4-M | ecosystem: Environmental > Terrestrial > Soil >...
CGTGCTGATCGTTGCGGCGATTGGCATCCCCATGCTGGAGCGCACCTCGCAGCTCTACCGCCAGGCTCAGGAATTGGGATTCAAAGGACTATGCCGTGTTGCTGCCGCCGCGGGTAGCGCAGTTTCGCCTGGACCAGCAGTTGATTTCGGCCAGACTGGCTTTGTTTGTGGGAGACGCCTGGGCTGCAAGGCTGATTCGTAGTGCGGTTCGTTTTTCTTTTGCCGTCTGGGATCTACTCTTTATCCTGCCGTGATGCAGGCCGGACTCGCGCTGCCGATGGCATATTACTTCCATCGCGCGACGACCATCGGCTTGCCTGCGAACCCTGATCGTCGTGCCGCTGACTCAATGGATGATGCCTGCCGCCGTCCTCGCGCTCGCGTTGGGATACGTGTCCCTGTGGTTGGCTAAACTACCCGTCTTGGTCGCGACCGTCGCGCTCAACGGAATCACCGGAACCATTCAAGGTCTGGGTGGACTCCACTTGGCTGACCTCCGGGTCGGGATGCCTTCGGCCGTCATGATCACGTTCGCCGTTGCGTCACTCATCCTCGCCATGTGGACAGCACGCACGCAGAATAGTCCTGACCAGCCTGGGACTGTTCGTAATCTTTCTCGTGGCGCTGGCCTTGGCGTTTGTTGCGCCGCGTCCCGACAAACACTCAGGCGTTATGAAAGTCACCGTGATCGACGTCGGCGAGGGCGATTCGATCCTCGTCATTACTCCTTCCGGGAAGACGCTTCTGGTCGATGCCGGAGGTCCCATTGGCCCCGGCGGCTCTCAACTCGACTTCGGAGAAGACGTGGTCTCGCCCTACCTGTGGGAACGAGGCTTCACTCACCTCGACGCGGTGGCGATTACTCATGGGCACTCCGATCACATCGGCGGCATGATCTCGGTCCTGAGAAGTTTCCGGCCGCGAGAATTGTGGGTGGGTTTGCTTCCGCCGAGTCATGCTTTGGAAAACGTCATATTGGCTGCGCAGGAGAGCGGAGTCAATGTCGTGCGCCACTGGGAAGGAGACGAGTTTGACTTCGGCGGAACCAACTTGCGGGTACTGTTTCCTCCGCGCGACTGGCCGGTTGGAGACAAGCCGCAGAACAGCGACTCCATGGTGCTGAGCCTGACTTACGGGCAGTCGTCGCTGCTGCTCGAAGGAGACGCCGAAAAACGCGCGGAGCGCCGCATCTCGGCCGTCGAACATCCCAGGGCGAACCTGCTGAAGGCCGGCCACCACGGCAGCGCCAATGCCACGACCCAGGAGTTGATTGAGTCTGCCCGGCCCGAGTTCGCGATTATCTCGGTAGGATCAGGAAATTCCTTCGGCCTTCCGCGCGCTGAAACTCTGTCGCGTCTCGCGGTGGCGGGAACTCGTGTCTACCGCACCGACCTGGATGGGGCCGTGACCTTCTACCTCGATGGTCATTCGGTGAAGGCTACTTTGGCGGGTCTTCAATAACATCGATCTCAGCGGTTTCGTCGTCGTCGGTGTGCGGGTTTGATTGACGATAATCCTCGATCAGGCGGCGCGCGCTCTCGGCGTCTTGCTCGCGTACGAGAATGATCATTCCGCCCAGCCCCGGGAACATGTCCTGGATCATGGCCGCGGACGTAAGATCGCTGTCGATGCCCGCTGATTCGAGCAATCCCTTGACGATCATCGCTTCCGATTCCAGTTCGGAGTCGAAGACTTTTACAAGCTTTTCATTCGGATCGGGGCGCGCTGTCACACTCGCCGCTGGATTCAGTGGCTCTGGCATTGGGGGTCTCCAGTTCAGGATCTTGGCCCGAAGCCGAATCGGTGCCGCTAAGGATTTTACTCCTACGACGCGCTCGAACTCTCCAGAAGTGCCGCAGGAATGATGCCGATTTCAGGATACGGGTTGCGGCAGCAGGACTAACCCAAAAGGGCACCTTCGGGCGGTTGCTTTCTTTCTGAATTGAGGCAGAATGGGCCTAACCACGGGCGCAACGCCACGAGGCAGTGCGTCATCCAAAGTTGTAGCTAAAGGGGATCACATGAATGTCTCTCGGCATGCCGGAAAAGAGTCTGGGTATCCGTTGGCGGAGCAGGAGGCGCGCCGGGAACTGGAGGAAGAAGCAAAAAAGATCCGCCGCCTGCAGTTGATGATCAGCATGGTCATGTCGGTGATTGGACAGGATCCGAACCTTACCCTGGCGGAAGCCTCCGAATTAGCCGCCGGTGCGAAGAAAGCCGCGCTCGCCATGTTCCCCGACAAAGAGCTCGCCTTTGATCTTCTCTACAAGCCGCGGTTGCAGCGGCTGATCCGCGAACGTTTTCGATTGCAGTGAGGACGATATAGGGTGCCCCATTTCTCGCTCGTCGTGTGCGCGAGAAATGGGGATTTTGGTTTCGGTGGGTGAGATCCGATAGCGCGCAAGACCCTCCTGGTCACAGGGTCGATGAGCGATATCAGGAATTTACGCCAGTTACGCAGCGGATCATCAGCACTCTACTCGTAACTGCTTTGTGAAATGCATCACGAGGTCATCGTCAAGCACCACGTATGCACCCTCTTCCACAAAGCGTTCTCTGTAAGTGATGCCGCGAGCATCTGGGATGTAGCCACGCTTCACATAGAGCCGCTGGGCGGCGTTGTAGCCCGGATGCAGTCCGACTCCGATCCCCACAACACCCGAACGCCGGGCTACTTCCGCTTCTGCGCGGTCCAGCAAGCGACTTGCGATACCTTTTCTGCGGTACGTCGTGAGCACATTGAGGTCTTGAATCTCAGGAATGTTCAGGTCAGCAAATTCGGCATAAGTAGGCCGCCAGTTTACCGTCACGTACCCGGCGAATTGCCCGTCAATAGTCGCGACGAAGCAGGTCCGAGTTCCCGCCGTCTGTTCTTGCAAATACCGCTGGTACTGAGTCTCAAGCTTTTTCCACCCCATCTGCTGGAACGCGGCAGCGATGGTCGACGTGTCGCCTTCTTCGAGAAGCCGAATCTGGATGGTCTCCGTGTTTTCCACACAACACTCTATGCCGAAACGCGCCTTACTTTAAACTGCACATTCATTTGACGAGACCAGACGCACTTTCGCTCATCGAGGGGTGTTGAGCGCAATTGAGATTTTGCAACACCTAGCTGCTTTCCGATAGACTCTGGTGCCATTATGAAGCTTCTCGCCTGTTTACTCGCGGCGTCTTGCACACTGTTTTCCTCGGCGCAGGTAGTTTAGAAATCCTCCCCGACCGATCAAGATTTGACCACTGAACAAACCGCCATGGTGGTCAAACTTGCAAACCTGCAGAAGAATTTTGCTAAGAAAATGAACAGCCCTGGGGCCGATTTGTCCCTGAAGGAGATCGACCGATCGAGAACCTCAGATCGCACGCTCGTGAAATACTTCCTTTTCGCCACAGGACTGCCTACGGACCTGACCTACACTCTCTATCAGGTTCAAATCAATGGGCAGATCATTAAACTTTTTGAAGGGGTAACAGTCGATTCAGAGGGAATGGCCAGATGCACACCGCGAAAAGCTCCCGTCGAATTGGTTTTCTATGCTGGAAAAGCGGAGCCCAAGCGTCTGTCGTTAGTCTCCAACGATAGTCATTATAAGGCTTTCATTTCGACCATTCCGTTCCCGAGCTCTGTCACTGATAAGGCGTGTAAGCTCGAATCTGTGATCGGTATGACCAAGGAGGAGGTAACTTACATCCAGGGCAGTGGGTTTGAGCCGAACGAAGAATTGACAGTGGATTCCGAAAGCTACGGGGAGAAAAATCACGGAGTCAACAAAGCTGAGGCAGACGGCTCCTATTTCGGAGTAGCGTTGCCACCCGTGCTTGGCAAGTCGTCTGGTACTACAAGATGGTCTGTGAAGGGCAAGAACTGCAACCCCGTTCTCAACTTCTCTTGGGGCACTTATCAGTTGGAGTGGGGCGCTCCCCAAACTGTCGAGAGCAGGCGGTCACACGTTTTGACCGCCGGTCAGTCTGTTCTATGGCGATTTCTCGACAGGAACTCCAGACAATCTTGGTCACAACGCCGTAAATTGCTTTGCGCGTTATCCAGCCGTTGATTCCGCCACGATTGTTGCCAATCTGGTCCATGCCCCTCATTTTGGCAGTTCGGGAGGAAACGGGACTTTTTCAACGGCACGCTATTCGTCCGCGACGGGATTCTTCAACGTCCCCACTCCCTCTACGCTGACCTCGACCACATCCCCCGCAACCAGGGGTCCCACACCTGGAGGCGTACCCGTGGGAATCAAGTCTCCGGGAAATAAAGTCATCGCCTGCGCAATATAGCGAATCACGACGTCGAGCGGGAAGATGAAATCACCTGTGTTGCCCTGCTGCCGAACGTCCCCGTTCACGCGAGTCTCGACACCGATTCCCGCCCACGGATCAATTTCATCGGTCACCAGCGGCCCAACCGGGCAGAAGGTATCGAAGCCTTTGGCCCTGCTCCACTGGCCGTCTTTATTCTGCAGATCGCGCGCCGTCACATCGTTCACGCAGGTATAGCCCAAAATGTACTGGCGAATGTCCGCGTCGGTGGGCGGTTGGTAGCAAGTCTTGCCGATGACGACGCCGAGTTCGCCCTCGTGATCGACGCGCTGCGAGAGCTTCGGACGGCGGACGGTTCCTCCGGGAGCCAGCAGCGCCGAAGTGGCCTTCAAAAAAATCAGCGGCTCTGTCGGCACATCGTGTCCCAGTTCAGCCGCGTGCTCACGATAGTTTCGTCCTACACACACGATCTTCGAAGGCCGAATCGGTGGCAACAAGGCCGCTTCTGCCAGCGGAATGGCTTCGATCCGCCGGGTACGCAAGCTTTCCATATCGCCATCCGCTTCTTCCGGTGGGGTGAGCAGGAGCCGCACAATCGAATCGTGCCCCGCAACCGATTCGACCAGTCCGTAATGAGCTTCGCCATTCCATTGAAATCTGCAATATTTCATGATGTTTGTCTCGTTACCCTAACGTCCCCATGTTCGGAAGTCTCTATCCAAAAGCTTCGAGCTTCGAGCCCCGGCCAACCTCGCAGCTCGTAGCTCATGGCTCGTAGCTCCTCACGGTACCGCTTCGCTGGCCTCTTCCGATCTAGCGCTCTCATTACCGCGACCGTCGACAGCCGAAACCGAATAGAAGTACTTCTTCTGCTGCGCTACATTCTCGTCACGATAATCCGGAGCCTTGATCAATTCCGCATTCAACTTTACAGGATTCGTCACTCCTTCTTCGCGACGATAGACGTTATATCCGGCAAGATCTGCATCCGTGACTGGGGCCCACACCAGATCGATGAAGGGTTTCTGACCGGGTCCCGAGTACACAGCCTGCAGTGCTGCCGGCACCGTGGGCGGGAACACATCGTCAGCGAAGACCTTGATCTCCTGCAAGTCATCGCCCTCGATTTCCAGTTGAGAGCTGTTTCGATGAATTAACGTAACTGCTTCGGCGTGGTAGTAGTACGTCCTTTGCCATTCGATGTTGGCATCGATCATGGTAAAGCTGGTTTCAACCCCGGCCGGAGCTTCTCCTGCCATCACTCGATCGCTACTTCCTTCCGCGCGTCGGTAGACCCGGTAAACATATTGCACATCCGCCGGCGGCACAGCAATAATCCCACCCATCCAGTTCAGCACCACTCCCTCTTTGGCGACGCGCACCCGAAAATCACGGGGCGGAGGAAGCGTGCGAGCCAGCGGGACATGCACCCGATTGGAGAGCCCGGCCGCCCGCCCATCCCGATTCACCACCTGAACCGCGTAAGTAATGAATGCGGAAGGGTCGTCGCTCTCCAATTGGGAAGAAAGCGCGTCTGTGTATGACGCTTGAGGCTTCGGAGCAGCGGCCTTTGGCGGCGAGATCGGGGTTGTGATCTTACCGACCGGAGTGTCGCAAGAGCTCAATTCTCCGGGTCCGCGGCAAACGAGCGTTGGACCAGGGCTGCGAACGGTCTCTCGATCGGTCGTCATTGTCGGAATCGTCCAGGTCAGGTTGACGCGGTCTCCCTTGCGCGAGGCCCGTAAGTCCGTGGGCGGCTTGGGCAGTTCCAACGAGGGCGGTTGTGGTGGACCAATGGTCGCGCACGCCGCGAGCATCAAAGTCGCACTCACCGCCAGGGCAAACCTCTGCGCCATGCGTCTCATGGGAAGGAAAAGAGTATCAAGATACGGCCCTTGGCGGCTAAGTAGTAAGTTCTTTCAGGGCGTCACGGAAGATCTTCGTGTGCCGATCCACATGATCCGCCTCTGTTTGGGGCGACATAAGCGCCATGTTGTGAAACGGAGTCAGCAGGATTCCGCGATTCATCGCATACAGATGCATGAAGCGCTCGAGCTCGAAATCCATCGCATCGTGCGCCTGCTGGCCATTTTTCGGTTCGGGCCCGAAGATGTATTCGGCGCGGCAACCGAGGCGCGTGACGTGCCAAGGAAGTTCCGCGTCGGCGATCGACTTGGCGACTCCCGAGGTCCAGCGCTCAGCCATCGGGATCATGCGGTCAAAGGCTTCTTTCGTAAGAACTTTCGTGAGAGTGGCTCGCATCGCCGCGAGAGAAAGAGCATTGCCCGCCAGCGTGCCGCCAATGCCGCCGACGTCGCAATTCTCCAATTCCTGCTTGGCGACGATGCGGTCGGCGACTTCCTGGGAAAACCCGTAGGCCGCACCCGGAATACCGGCACCTATCGCCTTGCCGAAGACGATCACGTCGGGATCAAGATTCTCAGCACGGGTGTATCCACCCGGGCCGGCACAGATAGTATGTGTTTCGTCGATGAGGAGCAGTGTCCCGTGCTCGCGTGTGATTTCGCGCAGTGCCTTATGGTATCCGGGCTCTGGATGCACGATGCCGACGTTCGTCATCGCCGGCTCAGCCAGGACGCAAGCCACATCACCCGAGACGAGTGCAGCCTCGAGTGCATCGACATCGTTAAACTCCACAACCTTTGTGGTCACCCCAGGATTGACCGGCGGCCCGATGTTTCCGGGCCGCGGACCCGCCTCGCCATTCGCTCCAATCGTAATGAAAGTTTCGTCGACCGTCCCGTGGTAGCACCAGTGGAAGACCAGAATCTTCGAGCGTCCGGTGATCTGCCGCGCCAGTCGGATCGAGAAGCGGTTCGCATCCGTCGCGGTGAGTGCGAATTGCCAATAGGGAAGCCCGAATCGCTTCTGCAGTTCTTCGGCGACGATAATCGCGTCCTCGGAGGGAAGCATCAGCGTGATACCGCGCCGTATTTGCTCTTCCGCCGCCTTCACGGTCGCAGATGGAGAGTGTCCCGTCATTGCGCCTGTGTCACCCAGACAGAAGTCGATATATCGCAGACCGTCCACGTCGAAAAATTCCGCACCCTGCGCCTCCCGCACAAACGGCGGGAAGGCTCCCGCCCACTTCACCATCCAGTTCATGGGCACGCCGGCGAGCAATGACTTGCGCGCGCGGTCAAACAGCGCCTTCGATTTCGGGTGCTCGTCCACAAACTTCTTCTGTTCGCGCTGCATCAGGGACTGCAGGCGGAAACGGTCGATTGCTTTCATCGTTCAAAACGATAAACCACCGAGGACACAGAGAACCACAAAGGAATTCCTCTGTGTACCCCTGTGTCCTCTGTGGTGAAGATTCTTGTTAGAGAATGTAGCGCGACAAATCCTGATCTTTCACGATGTCAGTCAGCATCTTGCGAACGTAGTCGGCATCCACGGTGACCGCCTGTCCCTTTTTCTCGGGCGCTTCAAAGCTCAGTTCGTCGAGCACGCGCTCCATGATCGTGTGCAGCCGCCGCGCCCCGATGTTCTCAGTGCTTTCATTCACGCGGAACGCGAAGTGCGCAATCTCATCTAGCGACTCCGGGGTGAACTCCAGTTTTACGCCCTCAGTCTCAAGCAACGCCGTGTACTGCTTCACCAGAGATGACTTGGGCTCGGTGAGAATGCGCACGAAGTCTTCCATCGTCAGCGAATGCAGTTCGACGCGGATCGGAAAGCGCCCTTGCAGCTCAGGAATCAAATCGCTTGGCTTGGAAACGTGGAATGCCCCAGCAGCGATGAACAGGATGTGATCCGTGCGCACCATCCCGTAGCGCGTATTGACGGTAGTGCCTTCGACGATCGGAAGAATGTCGCGCTGCACGCCCTCGCGCGAAACGTCGGGACCATGCCCCCCCTCGCGGCCGGCGATCTTGTCGATCTCATCGAGGAATACGATTCCCGAATTCTCGACCCGATCGATTGCCGTACGCGTCACCTGATCCATATCAATCAGCCGCTGCTCTTCTTCCTGGATCAGGTACTCGAAGGCCTCATTCACCTTCATCTTCCGCTTCTTGGTGCGCTGCCCGAAGATGTTCGGCAACATGTCTTTGATGTTGACGTCCATCTCCTCGACACCCTGATTGGTCAGGATTTCGAACGAAGGGAAGTTGCGCTCGCGCACGTCAATCTCGACCGTGCGGTCGTCGAGTTTGCCTTCGCGCAACTGCTGCTTCAGTTTGTCGCGCGAGCGGCTTGGAGAATCCGTTAATCCTGTACTGCCATCGATCACCACACCGCCGGCGGTAGATGAAGGCTCCGCCCGCGGCGGAGAAGGCGGCTGAAGAATATCAAGTAGCCGTTCCTCGGCATTCTGTTCCGCCTTGTCGGGGACGTCTTCCAGTTTCTCTTCCCGCACGTTGTCGATGGCAATCTCCACCAGATCGCGCACCATCGATTCCACGTCGCGCCCCACGTAACCGACCTCAGTGAACTTCGAAGCCTCCACTTTCAGGAACGGGGAATTCGCCAGCTTCGCCAGACGGCGAGCGATCTCGGTCTTTCCCACGCCCGTCGGCCCGATCATGATGATGTTCTTGGGAATGATTTCTTCGGCGAGATCTGGCGGCAGCTTCTGCCGCCGTGTGCGATTCCTGAGTGCAATCGCGACGGCGCGCTTGGCTTCTTTCTGGCCAATCACGTGTTTGTCGAGTTCGGCAACAATCTCGCGCGGAGTCAGTTCATCCAGCGCAAGCTGTTCTTCTTCGGCGGTGGAAGGTAGGTAAATAGCCATAAAAGTTCTCAGTTCCCAGTTCTCAGTTCTCAGTGTGCGCAGCCAGGATTTGGCTGAGAACTGAGAACCGAGAACTGAGAACTAAAGTTCTTCGATCGTCACCCTGTCGTTCGTATAGATGCACATCTTGCCCGCAATCTTCATGGCTTCCTCGGCGATCTGCTTGGCCGAGAGCTCTGTATGTTCCGCGAGCGCTTGGGCAGCGGCCTGGGCGTATGGCCCGCCGCTGCCGATCGCCGCTATCCCGCTGTCGGGTTCGATCACATCGCCCTGACCGCTGAGCAGAAACGTCTGCTCCCTGTCGCTTACGAGCAGCAGCGCCTCGAGATGCCGAAGAAACTTGTCCGTACGCCAGTCCCGCGCCAGTTCGACGGCGGCCCGCCCGAGGTTGCCATGATACTGCTCCAGCTTAGCCTCAAACCTGCTAAAGAGCGTGAACGCATCGGCAGTCGATCCCGCAAAGCCAGCCACAATCTTGTCGTTATAGAGCCGGCGGATCTTCTTGGCGGAGTGCTTGATCACAGACTCCCCCAAGGTGACCTGACCGTCGCCAGCGAGAACAACCTTCCCTCCGCGGCGAATCGACAAAACCGTCGTGGATCGAATCAGTCGTTTCGTAGACATGAGCGCAATCTTCGATTATAGCAGTCGCCCGGCGGAGGTCTGCGCCAGGGCTTTTCTCCGTGGCCTCGGCGATCAGTCTCTGCGATCTCGGCGGCTAAGTGCTTTCTTACCGCGGAGTTCGCTGAGAACCTCCGCAGAGAGCGCAGAGTAAACCGGGCGAATTCCCTCGGATCGCGCCAATGCTTTCCGCATTTTACAGATAGCCTCGGTAACCACTCAGCGGATTACCGCTGTGACATTTCCTCGCCACGCCCAGCCCCGTATTTTGGAGCTCATGGGCAAGTCGGCTGCGGTTCTTTGTCACGACAAGCGATCTCTGCAAACCCTTACCACCACTCTCGAGCAGCTTGGAATCGAGCTCAGGAACTGCCGATCCAACCAGGAGGCTCTCGAGCTGGTCATGGCCGGCGAGTGCTCCACGCTGATTGTCGACTTCGATCTTCCCGGCGCTGAAGAGGCAATCCGCATGGCGGCTCTGCTCCCCGCCGAGCAGAAGCCAGCTCTGCTAGCCGTCGCGAGCCGCGCGTGGCCCGGAACCGGTCAGGCTTTCCAGTCAGGTGCCAGCCGCATTCTTTACCGGCCGCTCCAGCCGGAACTCGTCAAGGACGCGCTCAAGGCGGGGAAGAAAACCGATCGCCCAAACCAGCGCAAATCTGCGCGTTATGAGGTCAAGACGCTGGTCTATCTGGAGCTGGAACACGGCACTCTAGCTGGCGTAAGCATCGACATTGGAGAGCACGGCCTGGCGTTACAGGCCAGCGAACCCGTCCCCGTGATTTCCGATATCGCTTTCCGCTGCGTGCTTCCGGGCACCCACGTGACCCTCAACGGCTACGCCGACGTGATCTGGGCCAGTGATCAGGGCCGCGCCGGGCTCTTTTTCTCGAAGCTGGCTCCGGCCGCCCGCAAGCACCTGAAACAGTGGCTCAGCAAGCGCGGCAATCAGAACAAGCACGCCGTCCGCAAGCTCATGCCGCCGGCGGATGGCCATGTTGCCTTCGCCGCGACCGAGGACGAAGCCCTCAGCGAGGCGAAGTAGACCGCGACGATACAGCATTTCGTCCAGGCAGTATCCTGCCGTAGAATCACTTCTGCTGCGCGTAGCGCATGGAGGATCGCCCTGCCTTCTTCTCTTTCTCAAACCGCCGTGGCCTTCAACGGCCACTCGATGGTCGCCCCGCTCAAGCGCGTGCTGGTCTGCTCGCCCCGGGTCGCGGGATGGAATCAACCCGAGCGGTTGGCCCGCTGGCGCGAACTTGGATTTCATCATGCCCCCGAATTTTCCCAGGCGCAGTCGCAGCACGACGCTTTGCGCCGAGAACTGGAAATTGCCGGCGCCGAAAGGATCGACTTGTCGCCGTCCGCGGATCTTTCTCTTGACGCGGTCTACGCCCATGACGCCTCCCTGGCCACCGACTTCGGCCTGATCCTCATGAGACCCGGCAAGCCGAACCGCGTCGTCGAGGGCCAGCAACAGGGCTCCTTCTGCGAGAGGATGGGGATTCCTGCGTTTGCCGAAATCGCTCCTCCTGGGTCAACCGAGGCAGGCGACATCGTCTGGCTCGACGCGAAGACGCTCCTAATCGGTCATGGCTATCGCACGAATGCCACCGGGATAGCGCAGATGCGCGCGATTCTCGCTCCAAAAGATGTCGACGTGATCTCGGCGCCGCTTCCCTACGGACCTGGGCCAGCGGCTTGCCTCCACCTGATGTCCCTGATCAGCCTGCTGGACGAACGCACCGCCGTGGTCGATCTCCCATGGCTTGCGGTAGAGACTGTCGAACTGCTCAAGTCTCGCGGATTCGAATTCATCGAGATCGACTATTCCGAGCGCGACACGCTGGCCTGCAACGTTCTGTCCCTCGGCGGAAAACGTCTGATCGCCATCGAAGAGAATCGCAAAACGAACGACAAATTGCGTGCCGCCGGATTCGACGTCCGCACGTTCCCCGGCAGCGAGATCTGCATCAACGGCAGCGGCGGCCCCACGTGCCTCACGCGCCCCTTGCTGCGCGGGTGAACTGACCGATGAAACTACGAACCACGAACGATTGGTATTGTGTTCCGCCATGCCGCAGTGACCACTCTGAGAAGCTGATTGCCTTTCTCCGCGCGCGCGGCGGCATTTCTCGGCGATCTCAGCGGTAGAAAGACGTTGGTGCTGATACTATGGCCAGCCAATGGCCGCTTTCCACTTATCGAAGTGGTACCTGGACTGCGTGACCGATTCCGGGAACGCATCGATCGCGTATGTCGGCGATCTCACTTGGGGTCCGGCCCATCTTCACTACTCAAGTCTGCTGCGCAGCGTCGGGAACAGCGTGACCCAGCGGAACTCCCTCCGTCGGCCGACCCTGCCGGTGGTCAATGGCTCTTCGATTTCGTGGAACTCCGCGCCGTTCGACTTTACCGCGGAGTGGCAAGCAGATTCGACCGAAGTCCGTGAAACGGTCTTCAAGAACGACGAAGGTTCAGTCGATTGGCGCTGCCTCATGCCTCGTGCGCACGTGCGCGCAGGCCATGACTCCGGGGTTGGCTACGTCGAACATCTCAGCATGACAATCGCACCCTGGAAGATTCCCATCCAGCATCTGCGCTGGGGACGCTTCTGCAGCGCCTCCGATTGGGCGGTATGGATCGACTGGCAAGGCGAATTCTCGAAGCGGATTCTTTACCGCAACGGAAAATCCGTCCCCGGATCGACAATAAAGGACCAGCAAATCACACTTGCCGATGGATCGCGACTCCTCATGGACCAATCCTTGACGTTGCGCAAAGGCCCGTTAGGGACGACCGCGCTATCGTCCATTCCAGGAGTAAGCAAGACTTTTCCCGCTCGGTTGCTGCAAGTGAACGAATGCAAGTGGCGCAGCCGTGCACGACTCGAAAGCCCAGGCCAGTCTCCAGTGGAAGGCTGGGCCATTCACGAAATCGTAAGCTGGCCAAAATGAAGTGGCAGAAAATCGCTTACGGCGCATTATTCGTTATCCTGCTGCCCGCACTATTGTTCATCTGGGGAGCCGCCGCGCGAGTTTCCTTGCCGATTTATGGGAGCCTGCCTCTCGGTATCGCCTTCGTCTGCGCCGGTCTCGCGCTCATGGCTGTCGCAATGTTTGAGCTGTGGCGCTTCGGCGGCGGACTTCCCATGAACGCCTTCCCGCCTCCCATCATGGTTTCGCGCGGCACGTTCCAGTTCCTTCCTCATCCCATCTACACAGGATTTGTTGCGGTCTGCCTCGGTGTCTCGATGATGCTGGGATCTGCAACTGGGCTCTGGCTGATCACTCCCACGATTGCGCTGGCCTGCGTTGCTCTGGTCGTGGGCTACGAGCACCCTGATCTTCTGAGCCGCTTCGGGCGGACGCTTCCCGTCCTTCCACCCGCGGACGACGCTCGGCCCTCCACTTTTGAGCGATTGCGCTTTATCCTCCACGTCGTTGTTCCCTGGATCGTGTTGTACGAGTTCACGATTCGCCTGCCCCTGCGCGGTCTAAACTTCGGATTCGCCTTCGAGGATCGCCTGCCTGTTTTGCCCTGGACCGCCGTGTTTTACGAGAGCACCTACGTGATGGTCGCGCTCGCGCCATGGCTCGCCCGCACGCGCAAAGACCTACGCCAACTCACGGTTTCGGCATGGTTCACGATGCTGTGCGTGTTTCCCATCTATTGGTTTGTGCCCTCGGTTGCGCCGCGGCGCCCGCTGCTCGGCCATGGCTGGATGACCAGCGTCCTGCATCTCGAGTTCACAGCCGAGCCGCCGGTTGCCGCGCTCCCGTCATTCCATGTCCTCTGGTCGATCCTGGTGGCCCGCCTTTGCCGTCGCAAATGGATCGGCTGGGCCTACCCCTTGACCATTGCCTTGAGCTGCATCACCACAGGGATGCACTACGCTGTCGATGTGGTCGCGGCGTTCGTCATCGCGCCGGTCATCCTCAATCCGCAGCGGGTTTGGGAAATCCTGCAAAACGCAGCCGAGAGATTCGCCAATTCCTGGCACGAATGGCGCATCGGCTCGCTTCGCATCATCAATCATGCTTTCTACGCCGGAGCCGCTGCGTTTGTGCAGATGGCTATCGTCCTCGCTGCCGCGGGCCGAGGCAGGGAGTGGCAAGTGCTCCTGGTCTGCAGCGGCGGCCTGCTCGGAGCAGGATTATGGGCCCAGTTGGTGGAAGGTTCCTCGCGCCTTCGGCGTCCCTTCGGATTCTATGGTGGGCTGATCGGAGGCGGCATCGCCTGCCTGTTCTTCGAAGACCGCTGGACGCTGCTCGCCGCAACTTGTATGGCCGCGCCATGGATGCAAGCCATCGGCCGCCTGCGTTGCCTGGTCAATGGCTGCTGCCATGGGCGGCAAACCACGCCTGCCGTGGGAATTCGCGTCACGCACCCGCGCTCTCGCGTGACCAGAATGGCCGAACTCGCCGGCGTTCCCATCCACGCGACCCAGTTGTACTCGATCCTGACCAACCTGTTCCTCGGCCTGCTGCTCGCGCGCATGTGGATGTCCGGTTGTCCCACGGCTCTGGTCTGCGGGATCTACTGCATCGGCAACGGCCTCTCGCGATTCGCCGAAGAAGCGTATCGAGGAGAATTGCAGACGCCATTCGTCTTCGGCCTGCGCCTGTATCAATGGCTGGCAATCGCGACGGCATGCGTCGGCGCGACGGTCACGGTTCTCGACTCTCCCGCACCACCAGTGCTGCACCTGACGCTTTCTCAGTTCGGGTTAGCCGCAGCCTTCGCATGCGTCGCTGGAGCCGCCATGGGCGTGGACTTCCCCGAAAGCAACACCACGCTCGCGCGCCTCACCTGAACTGATCAGCCAGAGACGCCTGTGTAGGGGCGGACGCCTTCGTCCGCCCCGCGAGCAAAGCGAGCGTGGCACCGCATGTAGCGCCTCGTATCTGACTTCCTTCCAACAGTCCACATTGCGCTTCGCGCAACCCCGGACGAGGCGTCCGGGGCTACATTCGCGCGCCTGACGTAAACGTGACGACTTCAAGCAAAAACTGCGCCCCAGCCGCCATGAGTGCGTGAACTGTTCGCAGATTTCATTTTTTGGGATCACTGTCCGCAAAATCCTGGATCTATTGCACTTAGCGGGACTGAGACATCGATGGCTCCGCGCAAAATCTTACATCCAAAGGACTTACTCGCAAAATATTCTAGAATAAGGAGTTACGCCGTCGATGTTGCGCGCTCTGGTAATCAGAATTTTTAGATCGACGTTTGTAAAACATTCAATCTCAAAGAAGAACTTACACGCAAAATATTCCGGAATAAGGAGTTAGCTGGCCCTAGTGCTCAGGAGCCTGTCTGCCTCTGATCCCGGTCATTCTGTGGTACCACTGGGCACGATTCCATTGTGAACTGTCTGCTGGTTCAGTCAAGGTCGTTCGTCACATGAAACACGTTTTTGGCTGTGGAAAAGAGTCAGGCCCCGTGACGCTTCGGGCTGGCCGCCATCCTTAATTGTAGGAAAAAACGTAAAGGATCGGGCACCCGGCTTCGCGGTCATGCGCGAACGCATCCGCGAGATCGAAGCCAAGGCACTGCGGAAGTTGTGGCGCTTATGGATCGAGTGCGGGACTAAAACGGGCACCGCAGGAGGCCCAGAGTTACACCGAGTTGAAGGCACGACTTCGGCCGCGCCTTACTTCTGTTACTCACGGGCTGTACCGCTCAGTCGACCTCGCGTAAAATGGAACCGTACAGTTCATTTCTGCGAACTGGAGAGTTATTCATGTTGCGAACTGCGAAGAACGGCAGCATTGTGGTTTCTGCGCTGCACGCCCGGTCCAACTTCGGGAGGCTGCTGCGACGGGTGGCGGATGAACGCCGCTCGCTCGTCATCGAAAAGCGCGGCACGCCGAAGGCGGTGCTACTAAGCATCCGGGACTATGTGCGTCTGGCCGCTCCGGAGCCGGAAGTGCTCCGGCTGATCGGGGAGGATTCCCGGCGCAAGGGAACGAGTGCACTCACATCGCGGCAGATTGATCAGGTCATCAAGGCGAGCCGCGCGCAACAGTCGGCGCGTCGATGATCGCGCTCCGGTTGGTCGTTGACACAAACATCGTGGTGTCAGCGGCTCCGAAACCGGACGGACTGCAGCGCACCGTGCTCTTGCTGGCAGTGACCAGACCAGCCAGGTTGTATGTCACTCATGCCGTTCTTGCGGAGTACCGCGAAGTTCTCGCGCGGCCAGAATTCAAAATCCGGAAAGGACTTCGGCAGCAATTCGTTCAACTGCTGACGAACCGCGCGCACCTGGTGGAGCCCGTGGGTGTCCTGCAGGTTGCGAAAGATCCCGACGACAACAGGTTTGTGGAATGTGCGGACGCTGCTCGGGCCGACTACTTGATCACGGGCAACGCGAAGCATTTTCCCAGGTTCTGGAAGAATACCAAGGTCATTACGTCCCGCGAATTCATCAGCATCGTTGCCCCGCACTTTGTCCCATAACGAGGTGCTCGACGTAACAGGACTTAAAGTCTCAAGGCTGACAGAGTAGGAATGCCTGCTGCCGTCCTTGCGTTCTTTGCAAGGGTGGGAACCACGGACCTGCAAATCTGGGACGGGAAACGTTGAAACCAAGAGTTCTGGGAGGAACCGCCGCTCTTTCCTAAGAAGCGCGACACTTGGGGTACGCCAGATTCATATTCACCTTGCGGAGGGGCGGCGCGCCTTTGTCACGATGAGCCGAATGAGTAAGGTGCGCGGTCGCTCACGCGCTCGCGATGTGCGCGTGAGAACGAGTGTCGTCCGTCCGGGACTCGCCCCTATTTCCCACTATACCCAGGGCTTACGAGTCTGTTACGAAATTCGTGCCGTCCGCCAAAGCGGACTCGGTTGGTTCCACTTCCGACTACCCGGCACTTCGTGCCGGGCTTTCACATGCCGCGGCTAAGCGGCTGGAGATCAGGTTTGTCCCACCGCTCGTGGACAATACCGAGTTTCGTAACAGACTCTTACGCCCTGGACTAAATTGTTTCGCCGCTGTGCGGCTGGAGTGAGGCGGGTTCTGGTCCGGCGTTTTCGCAAAACCGCAGTACTCACTCCGACACTGAGGGCTAACCCAGGAGCTGCTGCCGGAAGTCCCTGCCCTCTAGTTAGCACGCTGCACAAAAAGCTACATCCACCGCGAAAGGGCGACCACAGGTGGCTAAAGCCGCATTGATTCTGCGTGCTCTACGCGGCGCTGAAGCGCCGCTCTTCCACGGTACCGCCTGCAGTCACGAGTCACGGTACTGCCTGCATTCAGCACTTTTTTCGCAGCCTGCTGGGAGTAGAATTCAGTTTCCCCACGGAGGTGCCTCGATGCATCGTTTCCGCGCGTCGCATGTGCTCGCCATCTTTCTGCTGTTTGCCCTGGCCACATTCGCCCTTGCTCAATCAGCCCTCATCCCTCGCAGCGTTCTTTTCGGCAATCCCGAACGCACCGGCCCTGAGATATCCCCCGACGGCAGGATGCTGGCCTACCTGGCTCCCGATCAGGGCGTTCTGAACGTGTGGGTGCGCACGCTGGGAAAGACCGACGACCGCGTCATCACCAACGATCGCAAGCGCGGCATCCGCAATTTCATCTGGCAGCCCGATTCGAAGAACGTCCTCTACGGGCAGGATCAGGGCGGAGACGAGAACTGGCGCATTTATCAGACGAACGTCGCCAGCAAACAGACCAAGGATCTCACTCCGTTCGAGAAGTCGCGCGCCGACATTCTGTCGTTCGACCCTGATCATCCGGACACGATTCTGATCCAGTCGAACAAGCGCGATCCGAAGGTCTTCGACGTCTATCGCGCCAATCTCAAGACGGGCGAGTTGACGCTCGACACGCAAAACCCGGGCGATGTGCAGGGATGGCAGGCCGATCACAACCTCGAAGTCCGCGCCGCGCAGGTCACTACCGAGGACGGCGGAACGATCATCCGCGTGCGTGATGACGTCAAGTCTACGTGGCGCGAACTAATCAAGTGGGGACCAGAAGAGACGCTCGGCAACGTCGTGAACTTCACGCCCGACAACAAGGCGCTTTGGATCATGACCTCGCTCGATGCTAACGCGGCGCGGCTCATCTCGGTCGATATCGCAACCGGGAATCGCACCGTGATCGCGGAAGATCCGCAGTTCGATGTGTCGTTCGCCGTGGAGCAGCCGAAGAATCACAAGCTCCAGGCAGTTGTGTTTCTTCGTGAGCGCCGGGATTTCCAGATCCTCGACAAGGACATTCAGGCCGATTTCGACGCGCTGCACAAAGTGCGCGACGCCGATATCAGCAACATCAGCCGCGACATGCAGGACGACAAATGGATTGTCACGTTCGAGGGCGACGATTCTCCGGTCTACTACTATCTTTACGATCGCGCAACGAAGCAGGCCACCATACTGTTTAGCAATCGGCCCGCGCTCGAGAAGTACAAGCTCGCCAAAGTTCAGCCTATCGAGTACACGGCTCGCGACGGCATGAAGATTTATGGATACCTCACTACTCCCGCTGGTGTCGAGCCAAAGAAACTGCCGATGGTTGTGTTTCCGCACGGCGGCCCGTGGGGGCGCGACCTCTGGGGATACGATCCCTATGCGCAATGGCTGGCCAATCGCGGCTATGCGGTTTTACAGCCGAATTTCCGAGCGTCGACCGGATACGGCAAGCAGTATCTGAATGCCGGCGATCGCCAGTGGGCCGGCGCGATGCACACCGACCTGCTCGACGGAAAGGACTGGGTCGTACAGAAAGGCGTTGCCGACCCCAAGAAGATTTGCATCATGGGCGGCAGCTACGGCGGATATGCCACGCTCGCTGGAGTGGCTTTCTCGCCCGATGCATTCTCTTGCGGCGTCGACATCGTCGGGCCATCGAACCTGAATACTTTGCTCAAGACGATTCCCCCATACTGGTCCACCTTCCTGGCGATCTTTCACAAACGCATGGGCGACAACGAAGAGACTCTGAAGGCGCAGTCTCCGTTGTTCAAGGCGGACCAGATTAAAGTGCCGCTCCTGATCGGCCAAGGGGCGAACGATCCGCGCGTCAATAAAGCCGAGAGCGATCAGATCGTGGCTGCCATGCGGAAGAATAACAAGCCGGTGGAATATTACGTCTTTCCCGACGAGGGCCACGGTTTCGCCCGTCCGGAGAATCGCATGGCATTCAACGCGGCGTCGGAGGTATTTCTGGCCAAGTATCTCGGCGGTCGCGCCGAGCCTCCCAGCGACGCGGAGGAGAAGTTGCTCGACAGCGTGAAACAATAGCTTGTGTAGGGGCGGACGCCTCGTCCGCCCCGCGGAGCGCAAGCGACCGACAGCGTGCAGCGCCACGGACTGTTCCTGACTGCCCAGCCGTCCACATTGCGCTTCGCGCAACCCCGGACGAGGCGTCCGGGGCTACATTTTCCTGATCGGGATCAGCTCTCGCAGTCGAGTATCCCGCAGAAACAGGCCTCCCCACGCCAGCATCCCGAGTATCACTGGCATGGGATAAGTCGGGTCGCCGATGCGAAGAGTGGTGATCGTCGCTCCGCCGAGCAATCCCGTCATCAGGATCGCTCCCAGAACCGCAGTCTGCGGGATCACATAGACGATCACGCAGACTAGTTCGATAACGCCGACGGGGATGATCAGTCGTTCCGACAGTCCGGCGCGTGCAAATCCTTCAACGACCGCGGCCATCTTCATGAGCTTCATAACACTACTCAAAAGCACCAGCAATACCGGCAGAGCACTCATCACCCGGCTGATCCAGAGTGTGGTCTTGGAAACGGGCGAACTGATTTGCATCTCGGACTCCTATGTAGAGATGGGCGACGACAACACTTGCATAAGATATCTGAACACTGCTCCGAGGTTCGCTAAATTGCTCGAAATCTGCCGGGACGTCTGGCAGTTGGTATGATTGCCTCGCACCAGACTTTATTGGGAGAGTTCCGCGATGCCTTTGCTGGCCCAGCGATTTGCTGTCATTTTCCTCGTAATGACGGGGGTGTTCGTCACCGCGCCGGCGCAGACTGCCGGCGGACCGCAGGCGTTGCAGGTACTAGAGTCTGTTTCTGCCTCCGAGCCACTCCGCGACGGCATTCAGATTCAGGCAGGCTCGGCGGTGGTGCGCATCACGGCGCTGCGCAACGACATCGTGCGGGTGCGGGTTTCTCCCAATAATGTCCTTCCGGAAGACGCCTCCTGGGCGGTTCTCCCGGAAGCTCGAACGAAATCGATCGACGTTCAGCCGTCGCAGGACGCTTCGTCGGTGGGCTTTCGCACGGCCTCGCTGGATGTTCGCGTGGAGCGCGATCCGCTTCGCATCGTCATCCGCGATCTCGAGGGCCATGTGATCTCAGCCGATGCGGTGGGCCGTCCGACAAAGTTCCAGGCAGGAGGGTTTTCGGTGTTCAAGCAGATGGCGAACGCCGAACACTACTTCGGACTGGGCGACAAGACAGGGCAGTTCGATCGGAGGGAACAGGCATATACGCTGTGGAATACCGACATCGGTCCGCAAGAATCGGTCGATCCTCTGTACAAGGCCATCCCCTTTTTCCTCGCGATGAACGGGACGTGCAGCTCCGGAATTTTTCTCGACAACACCTGGCGCACCTGGTTCGATTTCGGCAAGCAGGCGCGCGATGCGGCTGCCTTCGGCGCAGAAGGCGGTCCGCTCGACTACTACTTCATTTACGGCCCCACGCCGAAGCAGGTCGTGGAAGCCTACGCTTATCTCACGGGGAAACCTCCGCTACCCCCGCTCTGGGCGCTGGGTTTTCAGCAATCGCGCTACAGTTACACACCGGAGTCCAAGGTCCGGGAAATCGCTACCCGTCTTCGCAATGACAGGATCCCTTCCGACGTCGTCTATCTCGACATCGACTATCAGGACCGGAATCGCCCTTTCACCGTCGATGCCAAGACGTTCCCGAATTTCCCCGGCCTGGTTGCCGATCTGCGCAAGCAGCACTTCCACTTGGTGAACATCACCGACCTGCACATCGCCCACGCAACGAATCAGGGTTATATGCCCTACGACACCGGACATGCAGGCGATCATTTCGTGAAGAAATCGGACGGCAGCGAGTTCGTCGGCATCGTGTGGCCGGGCCCCGCGGTTTTCCCGGACTTTACCCGCGCGCAGACCCGCGAATGGTGGGGCGGGCTTTACCAGGGGTTTGTAAAAGACGGCGTCGCCGGATTCTGGAATGACATGAACGAACCCTCGGTGTTCGACGGGCCAGCTAAGACGATGCCGCTCGACAACGTCCACCGCATCGAAGAGCCCGGTTTCACGACGCGGACCGCGACACATTCGGAAATTCACAACATCGTCGGACTGCAAAACGCGCGCGCGACCTACGAAGGTCTGCTCAAATTGCGTCCGGACGAGCGCCCGTTTGTTCTCACCCGCGCGACCTATGCGGGCGGGCAGCGCTACGGGTTCACCTGGACAGGAGACAACTTGGCGACGTGGAATCATCTTCGTCTGGCGACGCAGATGTTGTTGAACCTCGGTATTAGCGGCATTTCGTTCGTCGGAGCAGATGTGGGCGGATTCAACTCGACTCCTTCCTCCGATCTGCTGACCCGGTGGGTCGAACTGGCGGCCTTCTCGCCGTTTTATCGTGATCACTCGAATAAAGACTCGCTCCCGCATGAACTCTGGGTCAACGGGCCGGAGCAGGAGACGATCCGGCGGCGCTATGTGGAGACTCGCTACAAGCTTCTGCCTTACATCTATTCCCTGGCTGACGAGTCGTCGCGCTCCGGGCTGCCGATGATGCGGCCGATTTTCCTGGAGTTCCCTGAAATCTTCGCGCCGTCGGCTCCGGGCTTTGAACATTGGGATACGGAATTTCTCTTCGGACGCAGCTTGATGATCGCGCCGCAGCCGTTCGGGGAGACGGTGGACGACTATGTCGTCTCGTTTCCGCCAGGTTCGTGGTTTGATTTTTGGACCGGGGAGAAGATGGTAGCGTCGCCCGCTGCGCCATCCATCGTGGACATCGCCAGCGCGAAGCCCGGGACGAAGTTCCCCGAGCCACGCAGAGTGCATCCGAAGCTCGATACCATGCCGGTCTACGTGCGCGCAGGAAGCGTCCTGCCCATGCAGCCACTGATTCAGAACACCGAAGAGACTCCACGGGGTCCGCTGGAGCTGCGGGTCTATCCTGGAGCCGACTGCCGGGGAACGATCTATCTCGATGACGGCCATAGCTTCGCGTATCAGCATGGCCAATATCTGCGGCAGAACCTGAGTTGTGACGCCGACGCAAAAGCAGTGCGATTGAAGTTCCACGCGCGGGACGGTTCGTATGCACCCTGGTGGAAATTCGTCGAAGTCGTGGTCTACGACTGGCCGTCGGCACACGCGGAAGCCAAAGTTTCCGGCAGCACCTACCCGCTGAAGACCACCTACGACCCCAAGCAGCATGCGCTGCATGTGACGCTGTCAGATCAATCAGCCGAGGCGGAACTCGCGGTCAAGGGCAGAGAGAGTCACTGATCGAATTCCGGGTGCGACGCGCATACGGCTAAAATAGTTTTCTAGGCTTGCTGGTATGGGGCTTCAAGCTGTAGTTCAAGACATAAGATTCGCCTGGCGGCAACTGCGTCGTTCTCCGGTTACCACTACTGTGGTGGTTGTTACGTTGGCACTAGGCATTGGTGCGAACACGGCGATTCTAAGTCTGGTGAATGCCTGGCTATTGCGTCCGCTGCCGCTGCGGCAGCCGCAGCAGTTGGTGAGCGTTTGGCGGACAGCGGCGGCTGATCCCCACCAACCTGCATATTTCAATCTTTATCACGATTACCTGATTTGGGCGGCGGAGAATCACACGCTGCAATCGCTGGCTGCGTTGTTCCCGCAGGATTACACGATTACGGGCAGCGGTGAGCCGCAGCAGATTCATGGCGCCATCGCCAGTTGGAATCTGTTTGACACGGTTGGGGTCGGAGCGACCGCGGGGCGGACCTTTGTTGCCGATGATGCACATGGGGAAGCTTCGTGCGTGATCAGCCATGGCCTGTGGCAAACGCATTTTGGCTCGCGAGAAATCATTGGTCAACTGATCAATCTGAACGGCAAGACATATCGCGTGCTCGGTGTGCTGCCAGCAAAGTTCTCTCTGCGTGTCCTGGATTTTCCATTCGAAATGGATGTGTGGACAGTGATTACGGCTGACGATCCCTACCATGCCATCAGTTCTCCGGCCGCCGTCTCGGTCATCGGACGATTGAAGCAGGAAGTGGCGATCGCTCAAGTGAATGCCGAGCTCAATGCTGTCCAGCGGGAGTTGAACCGGCGCTTCTCAGACGAAATGCCCGATTCCGGTGTTCTGGTCGTCGGATTACAACAGGACAACACGCGAACCATTCACAGCTCGCTCTTGTTGTTGCTCGGGGCGGTGGCGGTTTTGCTGTTGATTGCGTGCATGAATGCAGGAAGCCTTGTGCTGGGACGAAACTCGCAGCGGGCGACGGAATTCGCTGTACGGTTAGCCCTCGGTTGCGGCCCGGGGCGACTGTTGCAGCAGGTGACAACGGAGGTGTTGCTCTTATTCGTATGCGGCGGCACCCTGGGCCTGGCGATGGCATTCGCGATCGTACGGCTATTCGTCGCCGCCAACCCATTCGGATTTCTTCCTCCAGGTGGGGTATCGCTGGATGCTAACGTTCTGGGGATTACCGCGTTCGTGGTGGGTGTGACTGCGCTCCTGTTTGGTTCGATTCCAGCGACCCGCGCGTTGAAACTCATCGATGTCAACACTCTTCGTACGCGGGCAACCACAAGCCACCCCCATCTTCGATCGCGAATGACGTTTGTGGTCGTCGAAATTGCCTGTTCCGTCGTGCTCCTGGTGTGCGCCGGACTGTTGATATCGAGCTTTGCAAGGATGGTTTCCGAACCATTGGGATTTCAGACGAATGAAGCGTACGTAGGCGAGGTTGCCCTTCCGCTGTCGCGATATCCGACGGTAGATGCACAATCCAGGTTTGTCGACCAGCTGCTCCCTAAGCTGCGGGCCATTCCATCTCTTCGTGCAGCGGGAGCTTCTACCACTTGGCCATTCCAGGCCAATGGGCTGAACCCGATCGAAGTCGACGGACGGGCAGGGCCTCAAGACCAGACGCCGCGTGCGTTTGTATTTAACGCCAGCCCGGGCTACTTCGAAGGGCTCGGCATTCCTCTGCTGCTAGGGCGCGATTTCAGTGAAACGGATCGGGCGGGAATGCCTGACGTTGCAGTGATCAATGAGGCGTTGGCGCGTGCGTATTTTCCTGCCGAAGACCCAATCGGCAAGCGAATTCGTATCGGCGCTCTCAATCCAAGAGACCCCACTGCACCGTGGCTTATCGTGATCGGCGTCATTTCCAATACGCGTTCAGTGCGCTACAACCACACGGATTGGGATATGCAGCCTGCGGTTTACAGTGCATTCCTGCAGCGCCGCGATTCAGCGAATGAGCTGCACAGATTCGACGCCCAGACTGTGTACCTTTTTCTGCGGACGCAATCGCTTCAGACAGGCGTGGTTGCATCGGCGGTGCATTCCATTGACCGCGATATCCCGGTGCAGCCGCTGCGTACAACGGGCGAGATTGTGAGCGGGCTGCGCGTGCAGCCGCGTCTTCGGGCCGCGGCTCTCGGCAGTTTTGCTCTGGTTACGTTGCTGCTCGCTGTCATAGGTGTCTATGGAGTGATGACCCAGTTTGTCGAGCAGCATCGCCAGGAGATCGGCATTCGGATTGCCCTGGGTGCAATGTCGAGACATGTAGTTGCCCTGGTTCTTCGATGGAGCCTGATGATGATTCTGCCTGGGCTGATCTTCGGGATGGCAGGGGCAGCCGCGGCAACCCGTCTGTTACAAGGCTTGCTGTACGGAGTTTCAGCCTTCGATCCGGTCACCGTTGCCGCCGCCGTGATTGTGCTGCCCACGGTCGCCATAGTTGCCGCTTATCTTCCTGCGCGCCGCGCGGCTGAGATCGACCCCAACACGACGGTCAGATGGGAATGACGTTGTACCTCTGTGCCGGCATTGATGGAAGCGGGTCGCGTCATTGTTTTAGCGAGAGGTTAACGCCACTGTTGATCCATACCCGACGCCTCTTCCTGTTAAAATTAAAGAGCGATGCTGCTTCCCTTCGTCCGCGAACTCTTCGCGGACGTTGAATTGCTTCCCGGCTTCAAGCGTGTAGCCTCCCACCTGAACGAGGGCACGGGGAGGATTCGTGTCTCTGGACTCTCCGCCACCGCGAAAGCGTTGCTGCTCGTGTTGTGGCGCCGGGCCGCCGATCGGCCGCTGATCGTGGTGGTCAATGACAACCGGGCGGTTGAGGATTTCGTTCCTATCCTTCGAGGATTCTGCGAACTCACTGCGGCATGCGATCCGGACGCTGTTGTTTCTTTACCTGCGCGCGACGTGCTCCCATTCCAGAATCTCTCGCCGCACCCGGAACTGCAGGAAGAACGCGCGACGGCGCTGTGGAAGATTGCTACGGGGAAGGCATCGATCGTGGTGACTCCGATCGCCGCGACGGCGATCCTGCAGCGCTCACCGGAGTACTATTCCGAGCTCGCTCGCGTCTTGCGCCGTGGCGAATCGTTCGATCTCGACAACCTGCTTGGGCATCTCAATACGGTCGGTTACGCTTCTGCCGATGTGGTCGAGATGCCCGGCCAGTATGCCTTGCGTGGCGGCATTCTCGACGTGTACTCGCCCGAAGCCGAGCGCCCGGTCCGCATCGAATTCTTTGGCGATGAAGTCGATTCCATTCGCCGCTTCGATCCGACTTCGCAGCGTTCTTCGAATCCTATCGACGAAGCGCTACTGTTGCCGCTAACGGAAACTCCTGTCACGGACCGGCTTCTCGGCGCGATTCACACCCGGCTCTCGGGCAAGCGAATCGCAGGAACGACCGAAGAAATTGTCGAAGCGGCGGTGCGATCCGGCGGCGTCACCGTCTTTCCGGGTTGGGAGTTCTATGCCCCCGTAGCCGGATCCGATCGCACCGTATTCGACTTGCTGCCTCGCGCTGCTGTGCTGCTGGATGAACCGGATCTTCTGCGCAGCGAATTCGACCGCTTCTGGACGCGCGTGGAAGAGGCTCACGAGCGCAGCGGCGTGGGGAATCTCGTGCGGCCGAACGATTTGTACCTGCCGCCCGAGGGCTGGTGGGAAAAAATCGGGGGCCTGCCTGGATCTGATCTCGAACACCTCGGCATCACGCAAAGCGCGGACGACAATTCAATCTCAATTCTGACGCAGCCGACGCCGCGCTTCCACGGCGCCGTACCGGCGATGCTCGACGAAGTCAAGAAGCTCACCGCCAGCGGCAACCAGGTTCTGTTCTCAGTCCCGAACACGGGTGAAGTCGAGCGCCTCGCCGACATCTTCACCGAATACAACACGAGTTTCCGCCTGGGAAGCCGCACCCGCGGCGGCGAGAGCTACGCGGACGAAACCAGCTACTTCGCAGGCGAGGTGAATACCACCACGCTCGCGAAAGCCTACGTTCCCGACGGCGTCGTTTTCCCGGATGCTCATCTCGCAATCTTCGGTGCGCGCGATCTGTTTGACGAATCCGACACGGTGGCCTCGCGTCCGCAACGTCAGAAGTCGAAAGTGTCGGCATTCCTGTCCGACTTCCGCGATCTGCAGGTCGGAGACTACGTCGTCCACGTCGAGCACGGGATTGGGCAGTATCAGGGGCTGAAAGAGATCAATCAGGGCGACGGCAATGCCGAGTTCATGCTGCTCGAATACGCGGAAGGTGCGCGACTGTATGTCCCGCTGACTCGCCTCGACCTGATTCAGAAATACAGGTCGTCTGAAGGGGCCAAGCCAGCGCTCAGCCATCTAGGTACGCAGGCCTGGGCGAAGACCAAGGCCCGCGTGCGCAAGGCTATGAAAGACATGACCGAAGAGCTGCTCAAGCTCTACGCGCAGCGAAAAATGGCTGAAGGTCACTCCTTTCCCGCCGGAAACGAATTTGTCAGTGAGTTCGAAGATTCGTTCGAGTTCAACGAGACTGAGGATCAGGCGCAGGCGATCGCCGATGTCATGCGCGACATGGAATCGACGCTGCCGATGGATCGCCTGCTGTGCGGCGATGTGGGCTACGGCAAGACAGAAGTCGCGATGCGCGCGGCGTTCAAGGCGGTCAGCGACAACAAACAGGTCGCGGTGCTTGCTCCCACGACCGTTCTTGCATTTCAGCATTTCGAAACATTCAAGCAGCGTTTTGCGCCGTTCCCGGTAACGATAGAAATGATCAGCCGTTTCCGCAATCCCAAGCAGCAAAAGGAAATTCTGCAGAAGGCAGAGAGCGGGAAGATTGACATCCTGATCGGGACGCATCGCATTCTGTCGAAGGACCTGAAATTCTCCGACCTCGGCCTGCTGATCGTTGACGAGGAACAGCGCTTCGGCGTTCGCCACAAAGAGCGCATCAAGCAGATGCGCAAGCAGGTCGATGTGCTGACCATGTCGGCCACGCCTATCCCGCGCACACTGCACATGTCGTTGGTTGGGCTGCGCGACATGAGCGTGATCGAGACGCCGCCCAAAGACCGCATGGCGATTCAAACCGTGGTCGCAAGCTGGGACGACAAGCTCATCCAGTCGGCGATCGAGCAGGAACTCGAGCGCGGTGGGCAGGTGTACTTCGTCCACAACCGCGTCGAGAGCATCTGGGAGATCGCGGCCAAGCTGCAGGAACTGGTGCCGAAGGCGCGCATCATCGTCGGCCACGGCCAGATGGGAGAAGCCGAACTGGAAAAGGTGATGCTGACGTTCATGCATCACGAGGCTGACATTCTCGTCGCCACCACCATTATCGAGAACGGTCTCGACATTCCTCTGTGCAACACGATTCTGATTAACCGCGCCGACCGGTTGGGACTGTCAGAGCTCTACCAGCTTCGCGGCCGCGTCGGCCGCTCGAATCGCCGTGCCTATGCCTATCTGATGATCCCGCGCGAAGTTGAGCTCACGCCGATCGCTCGCCGCAGGCTCGCTGCGCTGAAAGAATTCTCCGACCTGGGAGCGGGATTCAAGATTGCCGCACTGGACCTCGAACTTCGCGGGGCCGGAAATCTTCTGGGCGGCGAGCAGAGTGGGCACATCGAGGCGATCGGATTCGAGCTCTACACGCAGATGCTCGACCGCGCCATTCGCGAAATGAAGGGAGAAGCTGCTCCGGACGAGGCCGAAACCCAGCTCAATCTCGGCCTCAACATCCGCATCCCGGCAGAGTACATTCCGGAGGAGAACCAGCGCCTCAGAATGTATAAGCGTGTGGCCGGCGTAGAAACCGAGTCGCAGCTTACCGACGTTGCCGCGGAGTTGCAGGATCGCTATGGCGAGCCGCCTCGGGCCGTCCGCAATTTGCTCGACTATGCTGCTCTCAAGCTTCTGTCTCTTCGTGTAGGGGTGAATGCCATCGACCGGAAGCGCGACACGGTCAGTTTCAAATTTCGGCAGAACGCCGCTGTCGATCCAGAACATCTGGCGCGGTTCGTGTCGGCCCAGAAAGGAGCACAGTTCACTCCCGACGGGACGCTCAAATTCGTCCTTAAGCCCACGGCTGCCGACGAGGTTCTACGCTCCTTGCGTACGATTTTGGAACAGTTGTCGGCGGAAGAAGCGTCTTCCGAAGCTCGTTAGACTTCTGATTCGAATTTTCTGAAAACCCATGGCAGTCTTGACTAAGCGCTCCCTTTGACCTCAGGGGCTAAAGTGTGTGCGTGAGAACGTGTGTCGTCCGTTCCGGGACTTGCAACTTTTCCCACTTTACCCAGGACTTACGTCCTGGGCTAAATTGTTTCGCCGCCCCGCGGCTGGATTGAGACGGATTCTGGTCCACAGCTCTCCGAGAAATCCGGTTCTCACGCACATACTAAAGCCCGATTCTCGATGGTAATCGTAGGACGCGCTTGAAGCCGCGCCCTCTCAAAGCGAAATTTGACAACTAAAATAACTGCGGAGCGTCTTTCTTCAGGACACTCGTTGCCGTTATTGGCTGTCAAAGAAAGGCTTGCCTCCAAAGTTCCTGTACTTCTGCGGCTGGTGCCATGACCGATAGTCCCTTCCCAACAGGGCCGATTCCGGTTACGATAACGGCAACTGAGAGAGGCTGTACGACCGTTCGGTTGCTGGGGTTTTGGCGCGCACCGTGCAGAGTCATCCGCGTACGCTGCCGCATCCAATGATTATCCGGTGATTCAGAGAGCGCGCTGTCCACTTTTCCGGACGCCGTTCATTTTCTTTTTGAACAGCATTTGCTGTTGAGCCGAGGACGAGAGCTATGACATTCCCCGCGAGGGCTGTGACCATTCCCGACGAGAAATTCTTTCGCGCACATATCGCCAAGCGCGTCGACTTTGCGCCCGATCTATGGATGTTCCGCATCCGCAGCGGAGGTGAATTTAACTTCGTGCCCGGGCAATACGCGACGCTGGGCGTGGAGAACAACGGAAAGCGCGTTGAGAGGCCATACTCGATCGCCTCGTCGCCCTCGGAAGATGAAGTGGAGTTCTTTTTTGAGTTGGTGCCCGAGGGAGCACTCACCCCCTTGCTCCACAAAATGCAGCCCGGCGATCAACTCTTCATGCGCAAGGCTCCCAAGGGCAAGTTCTCACTCGACATGTCGAACGGACGGAACAATCACCTGCTCATTTCGACCGTTACCGGCGTCGCGCCATTCGTGAGCTACGTCCGCACGCTCTCAAAAGAGTGGAAGGAAGGTCGCTTCGACGGGTCCCATAAACTTTATCTGCTCAACGGCGCCAGCCGCCCATGGGAGTTCGGGTACAGAGACGAACTCATGCATTTCGACAAAGAACTGCCCTGGTTCAAGTACGTGCCCACGGTGAGCCGTCCCTGGGACCACTCGGACTGGTCAGGCGAGATCGGACGCGCCGACGACATCCTGCGCAAATACGCGGATCACTGGGAACTCGACGCAACGAATACCGTCGCTTACATCTGCGGACATCCGGAGATGATCGAGCACAGCAAGGCGATTCTGAAGCGGCGCGGCTTCACCGAAAAGGGTTCGGTGAAGGAAGAAGTTTACTGGATCCCGGCCAAGTCTTAACCACAGAGGGCACGGAGGCTCACAGGGAAACCCGTCGTCCTCTGTCGTGAGTCTTCCTAACTTTCCGCGGGCGCGAATAGAACCAGTACCGCCAACTCCTCGGTAATGTCGTAGAAGCGATGCTCCACCTCGGCGACAACAAAGAGCACGCTTCCGGGTGAGACTTCCGCATCTTCATCGCCGGCGCGAAAACGTGCCCGCCCACGAATCACGTAGTACATCTCGTCTTCGTGATGAGGCCTCTGCGGGTCGGTTGCACCCACGGGTAGGACGTACAATCCCGCACTCATCGCCGGAACCCGCAGGAACTCGCGGTAAAGCTTGCCCGCTTTCGCGCGCTCGCTATCGATCTCGCCGATCTTGAAGAAGCCCGGCTTCACCCCAGAATTCCTCCGAACACCAACTCGGTGAATTGCGGAACCAGGTTATGCGCCTGCAGGCTGCCCTCGGGCTTATACCACTGGTAGATCCAGTTGATCATGCCCAGAAGCGCAAACGCTGCCGCGCGTGGGCTGACCGATCCTTTGCCCTGACGCGTCCGCTGCACGTCGGCCATGAGGCTTTCGACAAAGTGAATGTAATCCTTCTTCCGCGTGTTGATGCGCCTGCGCAGCGTCGGGGGCAGCGGATGGTTCTCGTGCAGCATGACGGTGATCTCGCGGTCCTGCGGGCTGAGCACGACCTCGATATGCAGGCGGATGAGGGCGCGCAACCGGGCTTCCGGATCGGCAATGCCACGCACCGGGGCCAGAACCCGATCCTCGGTGATTTCCATGGCATGGTTCATGATCTCGAACAGGATTTCGTCCTTGCTCTGAAAGTGATGATAGAGGCCACCCTTGCTGAGTTTCAGCGACGCTGCCACATCGTTCATCGAAGTGGCATCGTAGCCGCGTTGCTGAAACAACCGCGCGGCCGTGCGCAGGATTTCCTGCCGGGAATCAACCAGAGTGTCGCGAGCCATCGCGTGTCATGGTAAACAGTTGCGGCCGGGATTGCCAGTTCATGGGCTCAGCAGACTCATGTGGGGACAGTCGCCCTCGGCTGTCCGGCGGAGCGAAGCTCCGCAGCCTCGCTCGGGACTCAGCTCGAAGGGGATCTTTTCGACTCGCTTGGCGTGGCCGGACAGCCGAGGCGGCTGTCCCTACGTGCTCCTGGCCATTAGCGCCGGTCGACCTCAGGGATGAAACTCTGATATTCAATCGGCGGGCGGATGTACTTGGTCTTATCCAGTGGCGGGACCGTGATCGGTTCCGGAGTGAGATCTTCGTACGGAATCAGCGAGAGCAGGTGACGGATGACATTGAGCCGGGCGCATTTTTTGTCTTCTGCATTGACAACGTGCCAGGGCGCCTGCTTGATATCGGTGACGGCAAACATTTCATCTTTGGCGCGGGAGTACTCGGCCCAACGCGCCCGTGATTGCAGGTCCATTCCACTGAGTTTCCAGCGCTTGGTCACATCTTTCTTACGATCTTGAAAACGACGCTCCTGCTCTTCATCGCTGACCGAGAACCAGTATTTGACGAGGATGATGCCCGCCCGCACCAGCATCCGTTCGAATTCCGGACAGCTGTGGAGGAATTCCATGTACTCGGGCACAATACGCGTTTTCTAAACCTTTTTCGAGCCCTCTTAGCTTCCATCGGAAAAGCTGGTCAGTTCTTGAATTATGGCGCCGGGCTTCGCCCAGTCTTGGACGGCCGAGGCGGCCCGTCGCCACATGACTAGTGCCCGCCCGGACCAAAGTTGGGGATTGACACGCGATGGCGGGGCAGATAGCATAATTGAACCGACCGACCGGTCGGTTTGCGGTAGCCGTTTCAATTCCCCGGGAGCATTCGTCGTTTTTCGCCTCCCCTGTCGCAAACGAGAGGAGCACGATGGCGGTTACTATTTTTTATGAGCGGGACGCGCGGCCCGACGCACTGAAGAGCAAAACCATTGCAATTATTGGCTATGGCAGCCAGGGACACGCGCAGGCCCAGAATCTCCGCGACAGCGGACACAAGGTCATCGTCGGCCTTGATCCGACCCGCAAGAGCGCCCAGCAGGCTCGCGCCGACGGTATGGTAGTTGTGGCTCCCGACGAGGCCGCGAAGCGCGCCGACTGGATCCACATTCTCACGCCGGATGAGACCCAGGCCGAAATGTACGACCAGCTCATCAAACCCTATCTGCATCCGGGAAAAGTTCTCGGCTTCTCGCACGGCTTCAGCATTCATTTCAACGCAATCGTACCGCCCACTGACGTCGACGTGGTGATGATCGCGCCCAAGAGTCCCGGACATCTGGTCCGCCGCGTCTACACGGAAGGACGAGGGGTCCCGTCGCTGATCGCTATTCAGCAGGATGCCAGCGGCCACGCTCACGAACTTGCGCTGGCTTATGCTCACGGCATTGGCTCGACTCGCGCGGGGGTTCTACAAACGACGTTCCGGGAAGAAACCGAGAGTGATCTGTTCGGCGAGCAGGCAGTCCTTTGCGGCGGCCTCACGTCGCTCATCAAGAAGGGATTCGAGACTCTGGTCGAAGCCGGATACGCTCCGGAGATCGCCTACTTCGAGTGCCTGCATGAAGTGAAGCTGATCGTCGACCTGATCTACGAAGGTGGACTCGATCGCATGCGCTATTCCATCTCCAATACCGCCGAATACGGCGACCTCACTCGCGGTGAGCAGGTGGTAGGCGACGCCACACGGCAGGCGATGAAGAAGACGCTGGCCGACATTCAATCCGGAAAATTTGCGCAGGAGTGGATTGCGGAAAACAAAGCCGGCTGCCCCAACTTCAACAAGCTGCGCGAGAAGGAAAAGCAGCACCCCATCGAGATTATCGGTGCGCAGCTGCGCGGCATGATGAGCTGGCTGCCGAAAGAAGGCAAGAAAGCCACTCCCCAGGGTTCCACAAAACAGGTGGTGAATGCTTAAGGGAGCCGACATCGTTCTGCAGTGCCTGCGAGCCGAGGGCGTCGACCTCGTCTTCGGGTATCCGGGCGGGGCGATCATGCCGTTGTATGACGCGCTTGATGGCAGCGGAGTGCGGCATATCCTGACGCGGCACGAGCAGGGCGCGGTGTTTGCGGCAGAAGGCTACGCCCGGGTCACGGGCAAAGTTGGCGTCGCGATGGCGACCAGCGGCCCCGGAGCTACGAACCTGGTTACCGGCATCGCTGACGCCAAAATGGACTCCGTTCCCCTGGTCTGCATTACCGGTCAGGTGCGCAGCGCGCTGATCGGGACCGATGCATTTCAAGAGACCGACGTATTCGGCGTGACGCTTTCGCTCACGAAGTGGAGCCGGTTGGTCCGCACACTCGACGAGATCCCCGAAGTGATCGCCGAAGGATTCCACTGGGCACGCAGCGGACGACCCGGACCGGTGGTGATCGACATTCCCACCGACATGCTGAAGGCGAAGAAGGAGTTCTCCGGACCGGCGAAGTTCACGCCGCACGCCCGGCCTGCCGACGCCAAGGCCGACGGTGGATTCACCGACACGATCGTCGCTTTGTTGCAGCAATCTTCAAAGCCTGTCGCGCTGATCGGTGCAGGGGCCAAGATTTCCGGCGCAATTCCCGAACTGCGGCGACTGCTCGATCATCTGAACATTCCAACCTTTGCTACCGTTCACGGCTTGGGCGCGGTTCCGCAACAGGCTCCTTACTACCTCGGCATGGTTGGTATGCACGGTACCCGCGCCGCGAATACGGCGCTGCACGAGACGGATCTGCTGCTGGTGTTCGGCGCGCGTCTCGATGACCGTGTCACAGGCGATCCTTCACGATTCGCCCCGCACGCCAAGATTGTTCACTTTGAGATTGATCCCGCTCAGCTGGATCGCGTGCGCCCGTGCAACCTTCCCGTGATTGGAAATCTCTCCGACACGATTCCGGCATTCGACACAGAACTCCGGCGTCATTCGCTGCCTGATTTCGCAGAATGGCGCGCCGTCGCCTGCGGGCCGGAGCGCGCGGAACTCGATCCGCGCGGCCTGGCGCAGCCGACCATTCGCTTCCTCGACGAACTCTTCAGCCGTCTGCCTGAGGACAGCGTGATTCTTGCCGACGTGGGCCAGCACCAGATGTGGGCCGCGCAGCGCTTTCACGCGGACTCCCCGCGCGGATTCATCACTTCCGGCGGGCTGGGCGCGATGGGCTTCGCTCTACCGGCCGCGGTCGGCGTGCAGTTGGCCAAGCCCGACACCTGCGTCCTGTGCGTGTCCGGGGATGGCGGCTTCCAGATGAACATCCAGGAACTTGCGACGGTTTACCGTCTCGGGCTGCCGATCAAGCTGGTCATCATCGACAATAAATATCTCGGCATGGTGCGCCAGTGGCAGCAGCTCTTCTACGAGCGCAACTACGCCGAGACCGACCTGAGCGACAATCCCGACTTCGTCGAGATCGCGAAGGCCTACAAGATTCACAGTTTTCGCATGAAGGAAGACGTGATGCGCGAGTTTCCTGTGTCGCAGCAGACCGGCGATCAGATTGACCGCTTCCTACATTCACCGAATCCGGAGTTGCTGGTGTTTGACTGCGCCCCTGAGGCCAACGTTTACCCGATGGTCCCGGCCGGCGCGGCGCTGTCAGAGATGTTGCTGGAAGAAGAGCCGACGCAGTAGTTGGATTTCAGAATTCAGATTTTAGATTGCAGATTTGCAAACAGGGTTGGGATTTTTCGAAATCTGCAATCTGAAATCAACAATCTGCAATCGCCTTGGGGACGAACAACATGAACGCTTTCCACATCCGCTACCGCAACACACAGGGAACACTGATGCGCATCCTGAACGGGGCCTCACGCCGTGGGCTCGATCTGCATTCTGTGCACGCTGAAGCCGCTGAGCGCGATCACCAGGTAACGCTGGTGCTTGAAGTCAACCAGAAGCAGGTCGGCCAGCTCTATCGCGAGTGGTATGCGATTCCGGATGTGATTCATGTCGGTTCCGGACCAGCGCAGGCCGCGGAGTGGAATTCGCCCCACCCTCCGGCGGGTGTGAGCATCGATAATCCCCTCGCATCTGCCCGCGCGTAACGCTTCGAGTTTTTGATTGGGCAAGCATGACGATCCCTGGGCAGCGTCATGCATTCTGGGGAACCTGCGGCAAGCGGGTTCCCCGTTTTTGCTGGACAGAGAAAAACTTGAACCACGAAGGACACCAAGGTACACGAAGGAAATCCTGACAGAGAAATCCTTCGTGTACCTTTGTGTCCTTCGTGGTTTATGCTCTTGTATTCTTACCGCGTGGACTCCTAACTATGGATCTCAAACACATTAGTCGTGGAATTACTGAAGGACGCGATCGTGCCGGCGCTCGCTCGATGTTCAAGGCCGTGGGATACACCGATGCCGATCTTAACCGTCCGCTGATCGGCGTGGCCAATACCTGGATCGAAACCATGCCCTGCAACTTCCACCTGCGGCGCCTTTCGGCCAAAGTGAAAGAAGGCATTCGGGACGCCGGTGGCACGCCAATGGAATTCAACACCATCGCGATCTCTGACGGCGAGACGATGGGCACCGAGGGCATGCGTGCGTCGCTGGTGAGCCGCGAAGTGATTGCCGACTCCATTGAACTCGTCTGCCGCGGGCAGATGTTCGACGCCGTCGTGTGCGTGGTCGGCTGCGACAAGACGATCCCGGCCGCCGCCATGGCTCTCGCGCGCATGAATCTTCCAGGCGTTGTGCTCTACGGAGGAACGATCGCCCCGGGCAGTTATCGCGGCAAAGACGTCACCATCCAGGACGTCTACGAAGCCATTGGCGCGAATGTCGCCGGCAAGATGAGCGATACAGAATTGAAGGAACTGGAAGACGTTGCCTGTCCGGCGGCCGGAGCCTGCGGCGGCCAGTACACGGCCAACACGATGTCCACCGTGATGGAGATGATTGGCCTCTCGCCGATGGGCTTCAACAGTGTTCCCGCCATGGATCCGCAAAAAGACCAGGTCTCATTCGAGTGCGGCAAGCTCGTGATGAGCGTCCTCGAGAAGGGCCTGAAGCCGCGTGACATTCTGACCCGTCAAGCATTCGAGAATGCGATCGCTTCTGTCGCGGCTAGCGGCGGGTCGACCAATGCGGTGCTGCACCTGCTCGCCATCGCGCGGGAAGCCGGCATCAAACTCGACATTGAAGATTTCCAAACGGTGAGCGAACGCACTCCACTGCTCGCCGATCTCAAGCCTTCCGGCAGATTCGTCGCCGCTGACATGCATCGAGCGGGTGGCATCGGCTTACTGGCCAAGCGGTTGATGAGCGGGAAGTACTTGCATGGCTCCGCAAAGACCGTGACCGGGCGGACGATTGCGGTCGAGGCAGAGAGCGCGAAGGAAACGCCGAAGCAGGAGGTGATCGTCCCGCTCGACAAGCCGCTGAAAGCGACCGGCGGGCTCGTCATTCTCAAAGGCAATCTCGCGCCCGAAGGATGCGTCATCAAGATCAGCGGCCACGAACGCCTGGAGCATCGCGGTCCGGCGCGCGTCTTCGATTCTGAAGAAGATGCGATGGCGGCGGTCACCGCGAAGAAGATCAAGGCCGGGGATGTGGTCGTGATTCGCAACGAGGGGCCGAAGGGCGGTCCCGGCATGCGTGAGATGCTTGGCGTGACCGCGGCGATCGTCGGCGAAGGTCTGGGCGGCTCGGTCGCTCTTCTAACCGATGGACGCTTCAGCGGTGCAACTCGCGGGCTGATGGCTGGACACGTCGCACCCGAAGCTGCTTTAGGCGGCCCGATCGCAGCAGTACGCAACGGCGACATCATTCAATTCGACGTGAAGAAGCGCCTGTTGAAAGTTGAAGTCACCAGCAAAATCCTGCGCGAGCGCCTGGCGAAGTGGAAAGCACCCAAGCCGCGTTATTCCACCGGAGTGTTTGCCAAGTACGCAGCGCTGGTTTGGTCAGCGTCGCAAGGAGCGATTACAAAACCCCGTTAGCCCCAGAGGGTTGTCCTGCTGAGCGAAGAACGAGATCGCGAAAGCGAACTCGTTCGTAGTCGAAGCATCCCTACCCATAGGCAAGTTCCGCAGGCAGGGATTCCTCGCTGCCGCTCGGAATGACACTCGAGGGAGATCGGGCATTGGACGACCAGTTCCTAAACGATTTTCGCCGGCCGGTAAGTGCTCCAGATCATCCCAACGCCGCTCGATCTAGGTAGTGCCCGTAATCTTCTTCAGCGCTTTTTCCAAATCGTCCGGCTTGAATCCGAAGGGGCCGGGCTTGCTCTTGTAAGCCACCCGATTGTTTCGATCGATCAGGTAGATGCGATCTGGCCAACCTGTATAGGCGCTCTCAGTCCCGTTGTCGAACCCGTCGATCACGGCGGGGAACTTGATCCCCAGTTTCCGCACGCAAGATCCAGCCACCTGGCTACGCTCCTCATAATCACGCGGGCTGGCGAAAACGATCTTGTCCTTCACATTGCTTTGCGTCTGCCACACGTCGCTCGGATGCGCCTCCACAATGTAGACAATCAGGAACGCGACATGCCGATTGTATTGGTCGTAAAGCTTGTTGAGGGCGGGAACCTCCCGCCGAAATGGTGGTCAAGTGTAGCTGCCGAAAACGAGCACGACCGGTTGCGTCGTCGTGAGCGCCGAAAGTTTTACCGTAGCGGACTTATCCAGCTTCGTCAGAGAGAAATCTGGCGCGGTATCGCCAGCCTGCAAATGTCCGGCGCGGGCGTGCGTCCACATCGTCTCAAACGGAACCATGAAGTACGCCACATCCGGCATGTGCTTCATGACCCGGCCGAATGTTTCCGGGGGCTGGCTCATTGCCCACCAGATGAGTCCGACAAATAAGGCGTAGAGGATCGCCAGGACAATGGCCGCGCGTGGAAGAACCTTATGCATGGGCATGAATGATACCCAAAAAAACGAGTTTCCGCCTGTGTTAGATTAGTCCTCAACTCTGGGGGCTTCCCTATCTGCCAGGGACGGGCAGGGTCAACCGCAGCTAAATGTTGAACGGCATCATTTCTCGTAACAAGCGAGGAGTTCGTCTGCACAATCTGATTACGCTTCTCGCGCTCGCATACCTTTCATGCGGTGCTTCTGCACAGACAGCGGCGCCGTCTTCCGAAGGCCCCAAGCAAGACTACCTCGTCTACGTTGTCTGCGAATCTGCCGACAAGGTCGTCCTGCTGCGCTTCGGGCCGAAGGGTTTGCAGATCGAAAGCCAGACCCGCACCGGGCTCATGCCGATGGATATCAACGGGCCGCATGGGATTGCCGTCTCGCCCGACAAACAGTATTTTTACGTTTCCGAAGGCCATGGCCGGCCCGAAGGCTCGGTCTGGAAGTACCGCGCCGGTAGCAACGACGTCATCAAGTACACCAGCCTCGGCATGTTCCCGGCGACGACGGACATCACGCCGGATGGCAATTTCATTTACGTCGCGAATGCGAACTTCCACGGCGATATGGTTCCGTCCTCGATCTCGGTCGTCGCCGCCGATCAGATGATCGAGGTGAAGCGCATCACGACCTGCACCATGCCGCACGGATCGCGGCTCAATCACTCCGGAACCCGGCAATACTCAGCCTGCATGATGGACGACATGCTGGTCGAGATCGATACCAGCAAGTTTGCTGTGTCTCGCTACTTCATGCTGGCGCCAGGGAAGGAAATGGGGATGACTGGCGCTCCGTACCCGGCCGGCGCTGATCAAAAGATGCACAACATGTCTGATCACAGGCCGGTCTGCACCCCGACGTGGGCTCAGCCTTCAAATGACGGTTCGGTCATTTACGTCGCTTGCAACCAAACCAACGATATCGTCGCCGTCAACACTGCTGACTGGAAACTGGCACGGCGCTTTCCCGCGGGCAACGGCGTGTACAACCTTGCCATGACCAAAGATGGCCGCTTGATCGCCACCAACAAGCGCGGCCAATCCGTTTCGATCTTCGATCCGGTCAGTGGGAAGGAATTGGCCAACATTCCGACGAAACGAAAGGTTGTTCATGGCGCCGTAGTCTCACCTGATGACCGCTACGCATTCATTTCGGTGGAGGGAGTTGGTACGGAACCGGGGACGGTAGAAGTAATCGACCTCGCCGCATTGAAAACACTCGCCACCGTCGATGTCGGCCCGCAGGCGGCGGGAATTGATTTCTGGAAAATGGAACCAAGCAAGCCGTAGACAAAGGAGAGGCGCATGCTCAAGCACAACGCAGCCTTCTTGGTGATTGCAGTCGCGATGTTCTCAGTCCCAGCCAGCTGGTCGCAGGATGCGGCCAAACCGCAGGAGTCCACCACTTCGGTCGCTCCCGCAGTCGTGGAGATTACACCCAAGACACTGGACGTCCACGTTGGCCAGAAAGTGAAGTTCAGCGCGGCCGCCAAAGACGCTGCCGGCAATCCCATTAATGCGAAGCCGTCCGTGTGGTTTGCGGCCCCATTCGATCTCGCTGGCGCTGACGAGTCCGGAGAAGTCACCTTCCACGCGGCGGGAGTCGTCACCGTAGGAGCTGTCATCGCCGGGAAGACCGGCTACGCCAAGGTGAATGTCGGGACCTCGAAGATCACGGCACTTGAGATCGAGCCGCTAGCGCGACCGATCGTGGCTGGCAGTGCCGAACGTTTGACTGCGGTTGCGCGCACCCTGAATGGCGAGCCTCGCAGTGATGCGTCCATCCAATGGACTTCCAATAAGTCCTCTGTCGCTACCGTTGACGCGGCGGGACTAGTCACCGGCGTCGCGCCAGGCAGCGTCACAATCAAGGCGAACTCCGACGAAGCCACAGCCAAAGTCACCGTACAAGTCGTCCGCGATGCAGTACGCAAGTTAAGCATCAAGCCGGCCACGGCTGACGCCCGCACCGGCGATGTCGTACATTTCGCTGCAGCGGACAGCGGCAAAGAGCCGCCAGTGCGGTGGTCGGTCACTGGAAGCGGCGCTGCCATTTACCCGGACGGTGCGTTCGTTGCAGAAAAGGCCGGCACTTATGTCGTCACCGCCAGCAGCGGGCAGCACAGCGCTTCGGCCTCCGTGGTGATTCGTCCGCGCAATGTGGAGCGAGAAGTCGAAGTGGTCTCCCACGTTCCCATGCCTGATGTGATGATGTCGGAAGAGTGGATTATCGGTCATCATGCGTATCTCTCCACGATTGCTGACAAACTCTTCGTTTACGACATCGCCGATCCGGCAAATCCCAAGCTGCTCGACACGCTAAAGGTTGACGCCCGCCTCATCAACGACATCAGCACAACGCCCGACGAGAAGATCGGCGTCTTTACGCGGGAGGGAGCGTCCAATCGCAAGAACGGCATCGTCTTCCTCGACACATCAGATCCCTCGCATTTGAAGGTGCTCTCCGAGTACACGTCCACGGTCAGCGGCGGCGTGCACAGCGCCTATGTCGATGGTCATGATGTCTATCTCACCGACGATGCGACCGGCTCGATGCGTGTCGTCGATTTCCAGGACGCGAAGCATCCGAAGGAAGTTGCGCGATTTCAGGTAGAGAACCCGACAGTGGTCACGCTGAATACCGAGATGGGATCGATGTCGAGCGGCCGCTATCTACATGACCTGCAAGTCAAAGATGGCATCGCGTATCTCGCGTACTGGCGTGATGGGTTAGTCATTCTCGACGTGGGTAATGGTATGGCCGGAGGCAGTCCGGAGAATCCCAAACTGATCAGCCAATTTCACTTCAATCACTACGAGCTTTACGGCGACGGCTGGCTGGCGGGAACGCATAGCGTCTTCCGCTACAAAAACTATTTGTTTGTCGGCGACGAAGTCTTCCCGGCCATCTTCAATCTCGAAGACCGCGACCGCATTCCGGTGCGCGCGATTTGCCACGTGATGGACATCTCCGACATCAAGCATCCGAAGGAAGTTGCGCAGTACGAAGCACCCGAAGGCGGCTCGCATAATTTCTGGGCTGCCAACGACATGCTCTATGAGGGCTACTACAGCGGAGGCGCGCGCGTGCTCGACATCTCCGGAGAACTGCGCGGCGATCTTTATCGCCAGGGCCGCGAAATTGCCCGCTTCTGGACGGGAGACTCGAAAGGATTCCGTCCGAACCTGCCTTTCACCTGGGGAGGTCAGCCTTGCTCGGTGACCTGCGACACTCCGGAACTGAATGGTCTGATGTACTTCAACGACATTCACTCAGGTTTGTGGATCACCAAACTGGGTGCGCCGAAATTCCAGGGATCGACTACGGCGCCTCCTGTGCGGAAGACCGAGCAGACCATTCACTAGATTTTTCGATATTTTTGAAGAGTTTGCTGCGGAAACGGTGCGCCGGGGAGGGTTTCGTTTTGGGAAAGCCCACGCTCGAGAGGGTATCCCCCTCCCCCTGGTCTGGTGGAATCGTCAAGTCAGCAGGATATCGCAGGAAAAATCTTGGGCTCAATAGCTTAGGGGTACAATCTTGAGCCGCAAGGACTTAAGTCCTCTCGGATGAATCCTGCTTGTACCGCTTTCGCCTTGGCTATGATCTGCTCTCACCATCTTTTGTGAGCAAGGTCGGGGGTCACACTGGGCTGTGATTTCACACACGTGAGAATAGTGTTGAACGTCCGATCGCTACGAGGTTTTCGGACTAGAGGTCCGTGGTTCCCAACCTTGTCGCAAAGAGCGCGGCAAGGATCGCGCACCCGGCTTTTGGGAAATTCCACTCAAGCCAAAATCTGGCTTGAGTGGGCCACCATCAATTTGCAGCTGCTCGCTTTGCTCGCGGGACAGTCGAAGGCGGCTGTCCATATGTTTCTTTTGTGATTCGAGCTATTCCTGGCGCAGGGCGTGCATCGGCTCAATGGTCGCGGCGCGGCGGGCTGGGATGAAGCCTGCCAGCGCGGCACACGCTGCCAACACGAAGACAGCGCCCGCCAGCGTCACTGGATCGTAGGTGCGAACTCCGTAGAGTTGGGCGCGCATCAGGCGGCCGCCTAATAGCGCTACCGGGATGCCTATGGCCAGGCCTATCGCGACCAACACTAGCGCGCGGCGCATCACCATGACGACTACATGGCTGCGATTCGCGCCGAGGGCCATGCGCACTCCGATTTCATTCGTGCGGCGGGCCACCGAGTACGCGGTGATGCCATAGAGGCCGACTGAGGCCAGAACCAGCGCCAGCAGGCCGAAGAGTCCGGTCAGGCGGGAGATCAGGCGCTCCCCGTTGAAGTTGTCGGCGACCTGATAGTCGAGCGATTTGAAACTCACGACCGTGAGATCGGGATTGATATTGGCGAGCGTGCGGCGGGCCATTGATTCGAGAGATGCGGCGTCGCCGGCGTATTGCACAGTAATCGAGTTGGGATAGACAGACCGGCTCTCCGCCATAAAGAACTGGCGCCCGGTTACATTGCGATTGAACTGCGTCATGGGACGGAAATACATGGAGCGGTATGGTTCGCGCGGGTTGTTGTATTTGGCGTCGGCGACGATGCCGACGATCTCGAAGTGGCTAGCGTACTTCTGATCGAAGACTCCGAAGTGACGTCCGATAGGGTCTTCCTTGGGGAAGAACTTCTTCACGAAGGTTTGATTGACGACTGCGACCATCTGCGACGTGGCCGTGTCCTGATCGGTGAAAGCGCGGCCGCGGATGATGGGCTGGCCGACCGTTTGGAAGAATTGGGGGCTGACGCGATCCCAGGATGAGCCGTGGTTCTCCTCGGGTCCGGGCGCCGGGCGGCCTTCCACGAAAACCGACTCGCCCCAGTTGTTGCCTTCGAGCGTGCTGTAGAGCGCGAGGCCCGCGCTCTTGACGCCAGGGAGGGCCCTGAATTCGTCCTCGATCCGCTGATTGACGGGCCCAATCGTTTCAAGGTTGTATCCGGCGCCCATGGGGTCGATGTGAATGACGTACCGGTTGACAGTCGTGATGCCGAAGTTCTGGTGCTCGAGATTGCGCAGAGTCTGCGTCATGAGGCCGGCGCCGACGAGCAGGACCAGCGAGAGAGCGCCCTGAAGAACGATCAACGCCTTTTGCGGAAGAAGGGAACGATCACCAGTGGAGCGATTCAATCCGCGCAAGGCTTCGGCAGGATCGGCGTGTGAGGAGATCCAGGCAGGCACGATCCCGAAGATGACACCCGTGATAAGAGACAGCAGAAAGGCAAGGCCAAGGATCACCGGCGATGGGCTGGCTTGTATCGGCATTTGAGTAGCTTCGGGAAAGGCGAGGTTGAGAATCATGTGCGCGCCCAGGTACGCGATGCCGATGCCGATAAGGCCTCCCGCGAGAGAAAGGAGAACACTCTCGGTAAGAGCCTGGCCGATCAGCGCTGTGCGGGCAGCACCGAGGGCGGTGCGAATCGAGGTCTCGGCGCGGCGAGCGGCTCCGCGGGCCAGCAGAAGATTGGCGATGTTGGCACAGGCCACGAGCAGAACCAGGGCTGAGATCCAGGTGAGCAGGCGGAGTCCGTCTCCGGCCTCCTGTTGGAGGTTCTGGATGCCTCCTCCTCCGCCAGCGAGAACGACGTGCTGCTTGGGAATCTCTTTGTCGTTGCCGTTCAGGGTATAGGCGGGTTGAGTGGCAAGCCACTGGCGAAGCCTGTTGGAGACCTTCGCCTCCAGCGCTTTGGGAGCAACTCCCGGCTTCACGCGACCGAGAACATAGAGCCAGTTCGACTCAGCTACCTTCAGAATGGCGGTCTCACCCTCGAGGACGGGTTCGGCGTTCAGGGGAATCCAGAAAGCGGGAGGATTGGTATTGACGCGGTCACCGAAGAATCCCGGTGGAGCGATCCCGATGACGGTCACGGGATGGCTTTGGAGGTAGAACGTTGAACCGACTACGTTTGGATCGGCGGCATGGGCCGATTGCCATGCGGCGTAGCTGAGAACAGCGACGGGCGCGGCTCCGGGGAGGTCGTCGGAGGACTGAAGCATGCGGCCGGCGTAGGCTCCGATGCCGAAGGTGGAGAAGTAATTCCCGGAAACATATTCGGTGCGCTCAGATTTAGCCAGATTGTTGCCAACGCGGACGTTCATCATATTCTGGCCGGACTGGAAGGCAGCGAGCTGCTCGAATTCGGGCGTGTTGTTCTGGAATTCACGGTAGAGATCGTAGGAGAAGAGATCGAAGTCGCCGTTGTCATTGATAAAGCCGCCGTTGACGCAGCAGTCGTCCAGGTCGCCTACGCGGTAGAGGCTTGCAGGATTCGCCACCGGTAACGATTTCAGGAGGATGGCGTGGACCAGCGTGAAAATCGCCGTATTCGCGCCGATGCCCAGGGCAATCGTGAGGATGACGGTCGCGGCGAATCCGGGGGCCTTGGCGAACTGGCGGAGGGCGAATCTGATGTCAGTCATGTTTGTTATGGACGGGGCAGTGGGAGAAGGGAAAGCAAGGGGGATACAGAAGGAGGATTTCAGAAGGCAGAATTGGAATTGCAGATTGCAGATTTTAGATTGCAAGGCCTGTGGTGGCGAGATGTGAAATCTGCAATCTGCGGGGGGCCTCGCTTCGCTTCGGCGGACAGCCGAGCCGGCTGTCCCTACCTGGTTCTCTAAGCAAAAAGCCCTCGCTTGCGCGAGGGCTTTTCTGGGGGAGGGACTTTCGGGGCGAGGCGCCCATTGGGTCCCAAAACGACGGGAAAAAATCTTACTTCGGTTGCTGCTGCTGATCGCTGGGCATGGGAGCTCCGGCGTTAGACGAGAGCTGCTCCAGGTCATTCTTCAGCAGGCTGACTTCGACGCGGCCGCCATTGATCCGCTTGGTCTTCGCAGCGTCATCCGAGGGCACCGGGGCGTTGCCCATGCCGACGAGATAGATGCGGTAGACCGGGATGTCATGGTTCAGGACCAGGTAACGCACGACCGACTCGGCCATCTTCTGCGAGGTCGTAATGGCGCCTTGGCCCTTGCCCGACGAGAAGCCCTGAACTTCGATGATGTAGCCGCGTTGACCCTTCAAGTTACCAGCCATCTGGTCGAGGGCGTCCTTCGCATTCTTGCTGAGGACGGACTGTCCTGGGCGGAAGCGGATTTCGGTCTGGTTCGAGGCCTTGTACTGGTCGATGTTGCTGACCACGGTCTCGACCGTCTGCACGCGAGCGGTCACCTGCTGCGCCGATTGCTGTGCCGCAGTGGCCTTGTTGCCGGCGTCGATGGCGTGCTCGTCGGCCTGATTGGCCTTGTCCGAGGCCAGCTTGATGCCGGCTGTGGCGCGCGAATCAACGTCTTTAATCTGCTTGCCGTTCTGCGAGGTCAGCTCATCGAGTTCATTGACGCGGTCGCGGATCGGTTCGGTCTGCCGCTGTACGTACTTTTTGCGGGCAAAGGGATTGACGCGTCCCCAGAAGCCTTCGCGCGACGGAGCGGCCAGAGGCGCTTTGCCGGTGGCGTTGCCAGTGTCGCTCGACGTCGACTGCTGCGTGGCAGCAGGCTGGCTCTGATCAGACGAGGTGGTCTGCGCAAGGGCCGGGATAGCAAGAACGGCGGCCAAGGGCAGGGCGATTACGAGTCGATGGTTCATATTGACTTCCTCCAAGTTGGGGGAGCGTTTAGCTCCACTCCGGCACGCCTGGGGCGTGCTTGAAATTTAATCGCGTCCCTGAGAGCAAAAGGATCCAGCAGATTCGCTGGGCCCGGGCCAACGCTGACGCTACGCTTGGCCTGGGATCTCGGGCGCCCCACTGCACTGGCGCCGTCTGTTCTAATACATGTCGGATGCCAAATCCGGCTTCAGGGTTGAGCGGCTAAATGGTTGATATCTATACCCATTGTAGCCGCCCCCGCGAGGCACCGGCAGCCGCAACTGCAAGCGCAGGGTAATTTTGGGAAAGCTGATATAAAAAGTGCGTGGAGACTATCGTTCTTCGTTGGTCGATTTTCATTTGCCAAGCTATTGATTTGCGGGCAGAACCGCGGGAGGGGATTTGGGACCGAATCGCAAGATAGACATCGCATTTTCTAGGTTACTGGTAATCAGATTACTAGTAACCGGGGCCATTCTATGTGGTCTGACTTATGCCGAAGAATCCGGAATGCCCTCGTCACGCATATCCGATGAGCATCTTCGCCAGTACTCCGATCTTGCCGAAGACTGGATGCAGCAGTATCTGCGCGTCGACACCACCAATCCCCCCGGGAATGAAATGCGCGGAGCCGAATTCTTCAAGAAGATTCTCGACGACGAAGGCATTGAAAGCCGGGTGTTCGAGATTGCGCCCGGGCGCGGGGACTTATGGGCACGCATCCCTCATACTACGGCAGACGCAAAGCGCCCCATCATCCTGCTGAACCACATGGACGTCGTCACCAGCGATGCGTCCCATTGGAAAGTCCCTCCGTTCAGTGGAGAACTTCGCGACGGCTACATCTGGGGCCGCGGTGCGCAGGATATGAAAGACGAGGGCCTCGCCCAACTCGTCGTCATGGTCATGCTGAAGCGTGAGAAAGTAGCCCTGGACCGTGATGTGATCTTTCTTGCGGTGGCCGACGAAGAAGCCGAAGGGCAGGGTACGGATTGGTTCACAAAGAACCAGCGCGATCTGCTGGGGAATGCCGAATTTCTTATCAACGAGGGTGGCGAGAACCTTCTCGAGAATGGCAAGGTCAAATACGTTGGCGTGGATGTGGGTGAGAAGACCTCCTATTGGCTGCATGTGGTGGCACACGGACGGCCGGGGCACGGATCGAGGCCGAATCCCGACTCCGCCCCGAACCGCCTGGTGCACGCGTTGAATAAGATTCTGGCGTATAAGACGCCCTTGCGAGTGCTTCCGGTCGTGGATGAATTCTTGCGTGATATGGCGCCGTATGAGCCACCGGAGCGGGCTCTTTACTACCGAAACGTGAAGAAGGCCATCGAAGACAAGAGGTTTCAGCAGGAAGTCGAACGCGATGAGTCGCTGAACTTCCTGTTGCGCGACACGATATCCCTCACCATGCTGGGAGGCTCCGGGCAGACCAATGTCATTCCGCCCGAGGCATGGGCCAATCTCGACCTGCGCATCTTGCCGGGTGGCGATCCGAAGGCTGTGGTCGAGGCACTGCGTCGGGTGGTGAATGATCCCGATGTGACCATCGAACCGATCGAGCCGGAATTCAAAGTGGCGAACTACTCCGGCACTGATAATGCTCTCTTCGCTGCCATCCGCGAGGCCTCGGCGAAGTATTTCCCCGGAGCCCCGGTCGTCCCCCACATTACCAGCGGTTACACGGAGAACCAGCGCTACCGGCCGCTGGGGATCGTTGCCTACGGATTCAATCCCTATACCGCTACCGAGGAAGAAGGCAACACCGAGCACGGCAACGACGAGCGCATCCGGGTAGAGGAAGTTCGTCGCGGCCCGCGAGTGCTGTTCGACGTGGTAGTGAAAGTGGCCGGGGAATGAACTTCTTCTCCGCAGATGCACGCGGATTTCGCGGATCGAATCCTAATTGTGGCCCGCTCGATTTTCACCAGGGTTGCTCGCGAGGGATCGACCGAGGTGATGTTTGGCACCGACAACGCCAAAACCATTGAGTGCAAAGCATCTGCTCCCTCGCCCCGATCAGTGGACGATGTTGAGCGCAATCGCGGGAGTGATCGAATTGCTCGTATTCTTGCCCGCCGGGAACACGCGCATCCCTACGATTACGCCGACTTTGCTGGTGAAGTTGTATTCGATCGCCGGCGCCAGTCCGAAGGCTTGACTGGAGCCGGAGTTGAGCGACACGAGCTCCGTTGGACTGGAAATGTTGTATCCCGTCACAGCTGTGTTGTATTGATGTCGATACGTCGCGTCGAAGGCAAGCACCCAGCTTCGAGTGATGCTGTATTCGCCCGCTAAGTCGATGAAGAGCGCCGCTCCTGGGTCGGCGTGGCCACGAAATCCCTGGGAGGTGCCGTAGACGCTGACGTCTTGCAACCGCGCCTCCCGCGAAAACGCTTGCGTAACGTTGAAGCGCGTGCGCAGAATTCGTCCGTTCGGCATCCAGAAGAACGTCTGCGTATAGAAGCACAGGGTGGTGGTGGAAGAGCCGCTGCCAATTCCGTCGCTGGCGCGAACGCCGAGACTGTCGTATTTGCCGGTCGGAAAAGTCTCCTGTACGGCAAAGGACGTGGTGGGAACCCAGCTGCCTTCGTGAAAAAGATGAAGGCGGTACTGCGCCTGCACCGTGAGATCGCCGGCGCCAACGCCCGAGCTGTCGAGCCCCTGGCTGACCTGGTTGTAGCCGAAGACAGGGATCAGGCCGACGGTAAACTTGTTGGCTAGGCCGTAATTAACGTAGGTAAGCGAGCCGAATCCGTTGATATGCGGAGCGCTGTGGCGAACTCCGCTCGAATCGTAGGAGCCTTGGGAGATCACGTCGTAGAGGTAAGGCTCGATCAGCCCATGACCGCGGGGCAAAGTGTTTGCCGACGGTGCCAGTAGCGGGCCCGTCCACCACGCATTGTCGAGTGGTTGACGAGCCTCTTGCGGCGAACTCACTTCCTGAGCTACTGCGAGACACGCCGTCATGGCAAGCAGGGCGAGAATATCCCTCATCATCGTAAGAGCGTATCGGGGTCCAAGAAGCTTCATTCTTTCGTGCGAGTGAAAGTCGCCGCCCAGTTGGGTTCCCAGTTCTTGCCGCCGTCCGGGGAGAAGGCTTGCTCGGTCCGGAACGACATTGGATTCAGATCGGAAAAGACGAAACGAACGAAGATGGACTTGCCCTGAAAATCTTCCTGGTCGAAGAACTCTCCACGCGCGCTTTCGAATTGTCCCGTCGTGGGAACCTGCAGGATCGCATCTTTGCTGTTGGCCCAGTAAAGGCGCCACTGGTGTGATTGCGGATTGTACAGGCGAAGCGTGATGCCCTGAATGTGCCCGCTCGGGCCGTCGACCGACAACTCGCCGAAGTTCGCGCGGCCGTTCCAGAGCTTGCTCACCACCGAAGTGCCGTCGTAATCGACCCAGTTCTCGGAGCCGCTTAAGGGATGCGACAGGCGCTTGAGATGAGCCTTCCAGTTTCCGAACTCAAAGTCGAAGTCGTGCTGGTGGTCGCTGGCCTGCGCGGATTGCGGGTCGAGCTTGGGTGTGCTCGATTCTGATGCCGCTTTGAATTCTTCCTCGCTGATGCGGGTCTGGTCGGTGATCCAGTTGACCTCCCAGGTTTTGCCTCCATCGTCGGAGAAGGATTGTTCAAAATGCGCGGAGGTCGGGGTGATTTGCGACCAGATGAATCGCACCAGGATCACTCTCCCATTGATGGGCTCCTGATCGTAGAACTCACCTTGACCATTCTTGAATTCGCCGATGGTGGGAATGCCGAGGATGCCGTCTTTGCTGGTGGCCCAATAGATGCTCCACTGATGGGACGCGGGATTGTAAAGCCGCAGCGTAAGGCCCTCAATGTGGTTGGCCGCGCTGATGGTTTCAAATTGTTCAATATTGGCACGGCCGTCCCAGAGTTTGCGGGTGACGGTGGTGCCGTCGAATTCGGTCCAGGTTGTGGAGCCGGTTAGAGGATGGAGAAGTCTTTTTAGATGGATCTTCCATGTGCCGATTTCGAAATCGAAATCGTGTTGACCATCATGTGATTTGGAGGTCTCCTGCGGGTCGGCCGTACTGGCATGCGCCACGTTTGGGACCGCCAAGAGGAACGTAAACAAAGTTACGATCAGCAAAGCAACGACAGATTTCTGCGAGTCTTTCATTTCCTTCTCCAATCCCAAAGATCCCTACGCATGTCTTCTCCTGCAAGCATGAATCGGATCGTGGTATTGTCAAATATCCACTTCTTGTGCAGCTGACAATACCACTTACGAAAATAGGCGAACCGATGTTCCGGCAGGTGTACACCCGCTTGCGGGAAGCCATGCTGTCGGGAGCGCTTCGCGGCGGCGAAAAGCTGCCATCCACGCGGGATCTCGCGGAACAACTGGGAATCTCGAGGACGGTAGTGCTCACTGCCTACGATCAACTCCTGGCCGAGGGATTTGCCGAAGGAAGAATGGGTTCGGGCACCTACGTGTCGAGTGGGGTAGGAACGGGCCCGACGGCCTCGCCAGGGAGGTCCGTCCCAGTCAGGGTATCGCGCTTCGGAAAAACTGCAGCGGAAGAGTGGTCGAGGATGAACTTCGCGCTGCAGCCGCGCTCGGGGCTCCCTTATGACTTTGCTTACGGACGCAGCGACCTCGGAAGCTTCCCGTTTGCCATGTGGCGACGCATTCTGCTGCGCTGCGCACGAAAAACGCGGGTAGCCGAACTCGACTACGGACATGCGGCGGGAAGCACCGCGCTGCGGGAGGCGATCTGCGCGCATGTACGCAGGTCGCGCGCGGTGGTGTGCGACACCTCGCAGATCGTCGTCGTGAACGGCTCCCAGCAAGCCCTCGATCTGATTGCTCGCGTGCTGATGGAGCCAGGGGATCACGTTGCGTTTGAGGACCCAAGCTATCAGGGAACATGGGAAGTGTTGCGGGCCGCAGGAGTCCATTTGCTTCCGATCGCGCTGGACCAGGATGGGCTGGACCCGGCGAGGATACCCAACGAGGCGCGGATTGTTTTCGTAACGCCATCACACCAGTTTCCGACGGGTGTGATTCTGCCGCTGGCACGACGCTTGGCCTTGCTGAAATGGGCGAAGCGCAGGAATGCGATCGTGGTCGAGGATGACTATGACGGGGAGTTCCGCTACGAAGAACAGCCGCTGGAGTCCCTGCAGGGGCTCGACCGGGAAGGGCGGGTCATCTATATCGGGACGTTCTCGCGCACGGTTTTTTCGGCGCTGCGCATTGGATATTTGATTGCACCGAAGAGGCTGGTGCAGGCCTTCACCGCGGCCAAGTGGCTGTGTGACCGCCACACGGCTACTCTGGAACAGGCGACGCTTGCGGAATTCATATCGAGCGGAATGTACGAACGCTACTTGCGGCGGGTGCGGCGGCAGAATTCGTCGCGGCGCAAAGTATTGATGGCCGCAATTAGAAGCTGTCTCAGCAATCGCGTCGACGTGACCGGGGATGGGTCTGGTGCGCACGTCGTGCTGTGGCCGAGACGGCGAATCAGCGAGGAGTCGGTGATTTCGAAGGCGGAGGCTCACGGGGTCCGCGTATATGGAATCTCCGCTTACTGTTTAGGCAGGCCGAAACGAACGGGCATCATGCTGGGCTACTCGCGAATGACAGAGGCGCAGATTCGCGAAGGGATTCGGCGGCTCGGCCAGGTGGTATAGAGTCGAGCTTCGCTCGACAGCCGAGGCGGCTGTCGCTACGTGAGACGTTTTACCCGCAGTACTTCTCGTACTGCTCGAAGATGAACGGGTCGGTCATGCCGGCGATGTAGTCGCAGACGACGCGCGGCAATCCCTCGTCTTTCGCCTTATCCTGATACTGGTGAGGAAGGGACTCAGGATGCGCCATCCAGAAGGCGAACAGCTCTGAGACCACGCGTTCCGCATCATCTTTCTCGTCCGCCAGCGACGGGCTGTAATAGAGATTCTCGTAAAGGAAATCTTTGTTCTGCTTGCGCTCGGCTTCGACTTCCGGGCTGAACGCCGCTAGCCGTTGCGGATGGGTGCGGATTCCCTCCACGCTCTGAATCCTGGCCTCATTGACCCGCTTCTGCGTGGTCCGGATCAGATCGTCCACCAGGCGGTTCAGCACGCGTTTCAGGGTTTCGTTGAACTTCAGCTTCTCGGGCGCCTGGGGATAAAGCTGAGCGACCTCGCGATAGAAGCGCTCGAAAATTCCAATACCTTCCCGGATCTCTTTCAGCGGCAACAGGTGCGATTCGTAGCCGTCGTCCAGGTCCGCGGTGTTGTAGGCGATCTCGTCGGTCAGGTCGATCAACTGAGCTTCCAGCGGCGGACGCTGGTCCAGAAGATACTCCGCCAGTTCCGGATGCTCCTGCGCATCGTAATCGTGCGAGTGCTTGATGATCCCTTCGCGCACTTCGAACGTCAGATTCAGGCCGCGAAAAGCCGCGTAGCGCTGCTCAAAGTCTTCCACAATGCGCAACGCATGAAGGTTGTGGTCGAAGAAGAGTCCATGCTGGTGCATCGCGGCGTTGAGAGCTTTTTCTCCGGCATGTCCGAACGGAGGATGGCCGATGTCATGTACCAGCGCGAGCGCTTCGGCAAGGTCAGCGTTGAGCCCGAGTGCTCCGGCAATGGTGCGCGAAATCTGGGTCACTTCGAGGGTATGTGTCAGGCGATTGCGGAAGTGGTCAGAGTAGCGGCGCGTGAAGACCTGGGTCTTGGCCTCAAGCCGGCGAAAGGCGCGGGCGTGAATCACACGATCGCGGTCGCGCTGGAAATCGTTGCGGTAGGGGTGCGGCGACTCAGCAAAGCGCCGTCCGCGGGATTGCGTCACCTGCACCGCGTAAGTCGCCAGCATGGGGGAAGTCTACCAAAGTACTGAGTACCTGGTACCGAGCAACCAAATCGGGTAAGCGCTAATTGCTAATTGCTTGTTACCGCAGGTTCAGCCGCATCTCGTTGCTGTCTTCGAAGCCGAGCGACTCATACAAATGCCGCCCTTGATTGCTGGCGTGCAGGGTGACGCGAGCGAAGCCTTCTTGTTTACACCAGGCAATCATGGCATCCATAATCTGACGAGCAATGCCGCGCCGGCGGTACTCCGGTTCGGTATAAACGTTGAGGATCGTTGCCCGCCGGCATTCAAGATCGTAGGCGTGCGCGGGCCAGGGGCTGATCAGCACGGCGCCTCCTGCCACGACTCGGTCGCTGTCGCATGCCAGCCACGAGCGGAACGAGCCTTCGGGAATCGCCTTCTTCAGATAGTCGCCAGTCGCGTTTACCATCGCCGACAGGACGTCGGCGTCGGTGTAGTTCATGTCCTCGCACATGCGGCGTCGCTGGCGGGCGATTTCCGGAATGTCGGCGGTGGTGCCTTCGCGAATGGTGATGCTCAGGGCCGTCTGCATGATTAGAGAAGTTTATCGCGAGACGCGGGATGGGGCCGGGTGCGAAAGTCAAAATCCCCACCCTAACGTCGCAAAAGACGCGACGTTAAGGATGGGGCACCCTCAAGTTGCTACTTGTTGGAGTCTTCTTTTGCCAGCCTCACCTTGGCAGCATCAAGTTTCTGCTGCACCTTGGCGAAGGCTTCCGAGTCCTGCTCGGCGGGAACGGTCTTATTCCATTCCTGTACTGCGCGATCCCAGTGCGAGGCGGCTAGTTTCAAGCGTCCCGTCTTCTGATAGAGATCGCCCAGATGTTCCTGCACCGTGGGATCTGATCCCATATGCACCGCGGCTTTATTCAGGTTTTCTTCCGCCATGTCGTACTTGCCCAGCTTGAAGTAAGCCCAGCCGAGCGAGTCGAGGTACGCTCCGTTGTTCGGTTCGAACGTGAGTGCCTGCTTGATGTAGTTGAGCGATTCCTCGAGCTTCACGCCGCGATCGGCATTCATGTAGCCGAGATAGTTCAGCGTCGCCGCCGCCTGCGGATCTGTCGGTGGAGTCACGGCCAGCACTTTGCGGAACTCGCTGTCCGCCTGGTCAAACATCTTCTGCCGCTGGTAGAGATCGCCACGCAGGAAACTCACGTATGCTTTGTCATCCGGCTTGCCAGACAGTTGCTCCGCCTTGGCGAGTGACTGTTCGGCATCGTTCCAACGCTTGGCGCGAGTGTAGATGATGGCCAGCCGCAGGTGCACATCGCGGTCTTCTGGGCCGCCTTTGAGCATGCCCTTAATGTCTGCGACGGCCTGATCAAAATCGCCCATGTCGGCGAGTTGCGCATCCAGCACCATGCGCAGGTCACGATCGTTCGGCAGCTTCTGCACGGCTTCCTTCGCCGCTGCCGTAGCCTGTGGCCACTGCTTGGAGTCGCGGTACGTATCGATGATTTCCTGATAGCCGCTGCGGGCGTTCTCATCGCCCAGCGTCAGCATCTTGCGGAATGTCTCGACGGCCGCGGTGTAGTTTTCCTGCTCGCGGTAGACCATCCCCAGGCGCTCGATGAAGATCGCGCGATTGTTGCGATCGGTCTGGCTGGTGCCGATTTCGCTGCTCTTCTCGGTTTTCTTCAGAAGATCCTGCAGCAGCTTGGCCGCTTCATCGTAGCGTCCCTGCGCCTGGTACACGGCAGCCATGCTGTAAGGGACTTCGGCGGTGTCGGGAATCAAGGTATCAGCGTGCTTCAGATTCTCCAGCGCCAGATCGTACTTCGCCTGCCGCCGGTAGATCTCGGCGATGCGAACGTAAGTCTGCGCATCTTCGGGATTCGAATCGGAGATGACCTTGTACTGTTCGAGCGCAGCCTCGAGCTGGCCATCATTCAGATAATTTTCGGCGAGACCGCGGATCGCGTCCAGGTTGTCGCGGTCGAGCACGATCGCGTGCTTGTAGGAATCAATCGCGTTCTTGTATTCCTTGCGCTGCTCGTACGCGGCTCCGAGTGCGGAGTACAACTTGGCCGACCGCGCGGAATCGGGAATCGAGCTCAGGACCTTGAGCGCATGTGCCGTATCGCCCTCATCGGTGTAGAGCATCGCCAGAGTGGTGACCGCCTCTTCCGAGTTGGGATCGATCTTGATTGCCGTGTTCAGCTCGGCTTCCGCCTTCGGCATGTCGCTACTCAAACGGTACAGGCGTCCGAGGAGCAGGTGATCGTCTACGCTCTGCGGATCGAGCTTCACGATCTCCTGATATTGCTCGATCGCGAGCTTCAAAATGTTGTCCGACCCGTTTCCGCCCGGCATGTCGCCGAGAGAACGCAGGTAGATGCGGCCCAGAAGTTTGTGCGCTTCCAGATTCGTCGGATCGCGCTTGATGATGTCCTGGGCTTCTCGTACGGCGTCGGCAATGCGTCCGGTCTTGACGTACAGTTCGGCCAGGCTCGAGGTCAGGAATTCCGACGAGGGATCCGCTTCAATCGCCAGCCGGTATTCCTCGGTAGCCTTGAGAGCCAGGTCGCTGCGGCCGTACGCTGTAACCATCTCCTCGTACATATGCGCCAGCGTGTAGTGGTAGTACGCGGCGGCTTTGTCGACTTTGCGCGGCGCGGACTGGCCGGATTCCGGCGTGGCGGGCGTGGACTGGCTGGTTTGAGCGACAGCGACAGATGCCACTCCCAAAACTAAGAAAAGACGAAAAATTCTCATCATCCTGGACCTAACTGCGCTCAAAAGCGCGCTTCCGGATTACCTCAGCTTGTTGGATGCAAAGCCGTCGGGGGGAAGGTGCCTTTATTCTAACCCGGTTTCTGAGGGTTGGAAACAAATGTGGTGTAAAGGAAAGTAAATCGACGTTCCAGAAGTACAGTGACCCGGTAATCGTCGGAAACCTGCTGTCCCAAGATACGGAAAGCTGTTGTTTTGTGGTGGTTTCTTGAAGGGATACCGGTCTGTCAGCTACGCCTTGAGGCGTCCAAGGTCCGACCCCCGGGGCCCGAGGTTCTCTCTTAATGTCTGAAGTGCCTCACGCCTGTAAATACCATCGCCAGCCCCAGGCGGTCCGCCGCCTCGATCACTTCCGGATCGCGCTGGGAGCCGCCGGGCTGGATCACGGCCGTGGCCCCGGCCTTCGCAATCTCTTCGACGCCATCAGGAAAGGGAAAGAACGCGTCCGAAGCGACCACAGTACCCTTGAGCGGCAGTTGAGCCTTCATCGCGCCGATCTTGGCCGAATCCACCCGCGACATTTGTCCGGCTCCCACGCCCACTGTCTGTCCTTCGCGCGCATAGACGATCGCGTTGGACTTCACGTGCTTGCAGACCTTCCAGGCGAAAAGTAGCGCTCGCATTTCTTCGGGTGTCGGCGGCCGTTTCGTGACTACCCTTAAGTCAGCATCCTGGAGCGGGCGCACGTCGGCGTCCTGCACCAGCATGCCGCCAGAAACATTTTTCAGGATCCATTTCTGATTTGCGGGTGTGACTTCGACCAAGCGAAGATTCTTCTTCGAGGCAAACTTCGCCTTCGCCGCTTCGTCAAATCCCGGCGCGGCGATCACTTCCAGGAAAAGCTTGTGCATTTCCGCGGCGGCTGCGGCGTCCACTGGCCGATTCACTCCGATGACTCCGCCGAACGCTGACACGGGATCGCACTCCAGTGCCCGCTTGTAGGCCTCAGCCAGCGTCTTGCCCGTCGCCGTGCCGCACGGGTTGGTGTGCTTGATGATGGCGACCACCGGTTCGTCGAATTCTTGCGCCAGATCCCACGCCGCTTGGAGGTCGACGATGTTGTTGTAAGACAGTTCCTTGCCCTGCAATTGCCGCGCGTTCGCAACCCCTGCGTCCGAACCGTCGGAATACATCGCGGCTTTCTGGTGCGGATTTTCGCCGTAGCGCAGGTCGAGAGTCTTGTGAAACGAAAAACGCAGATTATTCGGGAAGCTGGATTCCCGCTGCGTCTTCTCCGGGCTGATCGGCTCCAGCGTGGAAGCGATCGCGGAATCGTAGGCGGCCGTCGTGGCGAACGCCTTTTGCGCGAGGCGCCACTTCGTTTCTTTGGAGAGTTGTCCCTTCTCACGTTCGAGTTCGGCAGTGATCGCGTCGTAATCCGCCGCCGAGGTCACGACGGCGACATCCTGGAAATTCTTTGCCGCTGAACGGATCATCGACGGCCCGCCGATGTCGATGTTTTCCATCAGCTCTTCAAAGGCGACTCCGGGTTTTGCTGCGGTTTTCTCAAACGCATAAAGATTTACAACGACCATATCGATAGGCTGAATGCCGTGCTCCTTCACGGCAGCGAGATGCCTGGGATCTTCACGGCGATGCAGGATTCCGCCATGAACCTTGGGGTGTAGCGTCTTTACGCGCCCATCCAGCATTTCAGGGAAGCCGGTGAGGTCGGAGATATCTTTCACGGCAATGCCGGAGTCACGCAACAACTTGGCGGTGCCTCCGGTAGAGACCAGCTCGACGCCGAGGGCGGAGAGTCTTCGGGCAAAATCTACAAGTCCGGTTTTGTCGGTAACGCTGAGAATGGCGCGGCGGATTTTGGAGGCGGACATGATGAGCCCTCTTAGACAGCTGATGAACGATGAATGGCGACCCGAAATTCTATCAGTAGCGGCCGGCGCTCGCCCTAAGTACTGGGAGATTGATGGCTAAGTTCATGAACCACTAGGGGCACGAAGGGAATCAAGGCAGGGACAATCGAGGCTGTGCAGCTCTAGGCTAAGGCGGGGAGTTGTTTCATTTTGCTGAGGTCGCGAGTTGGGTTGGACTTCGGTGCAGTGTCTGGACGATTCGATTGATCTCAGGCTGAGTAACGCCACCAGGACTCCCGTAATATTTTTGCACGAGTAAGATCTCGATGCTGCCATTTTGGTAGTACAGGTTCAACAGAAGACTGTCTGGTCGCACCTGAGGATTGCCTTGTTGAAAGCCTTGGCAGCTGGCATTGCGCACCTTGAAAATACCGGTTTCGGCCGGCTTGGACGGAACGATAGACTTAGTTAGAAGAAGAAATTGCTCGCGAGACGAGAGGGTGGTCGACAGAGTCCACGGGTGCATCTTAATTGGGTGAGAACTCGAGGACGCGTTTCATGAATTCATAGTCCGAATCCGCTGCTTGTTGTCCGAAGACGGCGGTGAATGCTTGTGGAGACATCTTGAAGTCCGTCCTGGTCATTTGATCAGCCATGGAATGAGGCGGGCCGGTGATGACGATTGATTGCAGCCCCGAACGGAAATGGAGTCGAGCCATACTCTTGTCAGGCTTGTTTTGGGGGTAACGCTCAGTCTTCGATTCGTCCAGGTCGCTCCACGGAACCTCAAATTCATAACCTAGATACGACAGCTTGGTTCCAGTCGCCTGTGACACGGATCGGTCTTTCAACTCAGTGGGTACGACTTTAGTGATGGGTAGAGCCTTTCTGGACGAATACAAGGAAAAGACAACCGGAGCGACCCAGTGTATCCCGATGAAAGTAATCGTGAGTGTGACACCGACGGTGATCAGAATTCGTCGTGCAAGCTTCACGAATTGTTGGGTGCAGGGTCTACGTCTTGGCTTTGGCCTTCAGCTTCACGTGACCGTCGGCCAATTCGACCGAGTACTCGACGCCTTCGCAGTGATATTGCTTGCGAATCTGCTCCGTCTTTTTCTGCACGAACGCGGTGAACGAATCGATCGTACCGGTCACGTTTTCTCCCGCTTTCTTCTTGGCCGCGACCAGCGTGTTGTAGAGCCGTTCCACCTGCTCTTTTTCCGAAGGGTCAACGCTGTGCAGCGTTAAGGGCTGAGATGCCTTGCTCCCGGCAGGCGCTGCCGCGGCCGCATGGCTTACGCCGTACGCAGGATGATGCTGCTGCTTGTGGTCCTCCTCGCCCGTGCGCACCCCTTGCACCGATAGCAGGGCATCTTGGGGGCGGCGGTATCCTTCCTCTCGAATGCGGCACTTCTTGCGCCACAAGTCGCTGTAGATGGCATATCGCTGGGCCATTTCGTTGTAGCGGTAGCGCTGCGAAAAGTTCATGCGTCCGCCATCGGAAAACTTCCGCAATAGCGCGAGCACCTTCCACTCGATATCCGCGGGAGGACGCTTGCTCGGATTGCTGAAGAAAATTTCGTACTCGATCTTCAGCCGGCGCAGTTGCGTGTCGAGATGATTTAGTTCCTCGTCGGTCGTCACAGAGGTCTCCACGCATAGTTTAGTGGAGAGATAATCCCCGGCACGAGGTTCCCATCGGGCACCAAAGGGCATGGTACGAAAGTAAGGGGTGGCGACTTTGGCTAGGATCTGGAAGCTAGTAGCTAGGAGCTATTTTGCGGAATTCGACGCCATTTTCTTCACCATGGCGAGCACCAGCTTGCGGTCGCTGTCGTTCAGGCTGGTGGAGTAGCGCCGGATCTGGCTCAGGAAGCGGACTTCGTCGTCGGACAGCTGGGGCAAACCCTTGGACCCGTTGCTGTGATTCGGGTCAGAGAAGAATTGTGAAAGTGGTAACTCCATGGCTCCGGCGATTTTCGACAGCGTATCCAGCGACGGGATGGTATGGCCGTTTTCCACGCGCGACAGGTAGCAACGGAGCAGGCCAGTTCGCTTTTCGATGTCGCCCTGAGACATCCCTTTTTGGAGCCGGTAGTTGCGGATGGTCTCGCCGATATTCATGGTAGGGAGCATTTCAGGATGGGTCATGGTAACCAGAGCGGCAACTTCTGGCAAGGGGAAATTTGTGCCAATCACTAAGACCTTTGTGCCATGTGAAAAACGAATGGCAGCAAGCGAAATAAACGACGCTTCCGCGCATTTTTTATACGCTGTGCAAGGAATTGTGGATCGCTGAAACCTCAGGTCCAGCACGGCTTTCCGCGGGGAGCAGGATTCGCCTTATTTCTTCAGTGTCATCGCCAGAAACTCCACTGTACGCTTCCGTGCGTCGGCCGAGTCGGCCTCGCGATACCCGTCTTTGTTGTTGGGATTTTCGAAAGCGTGTCCCGCGTCGTCGTAAATCTTGATCTCCACTTTCTTCCCGAGTTGCTTCAGCGCTGCCTCAAATTTGTGCACATCATCGGGGGTGATCCCGCGGTCCTGCCCGGCGAACAGTCCGAGAATTGGCGCATTGATCTTCTTTAGCGCGTCCGTATCCGTAGCGAGATGCCCGTAGTTGATGACGTCCGCGGCAAGCGTGGGCTCCTGCAGCGCGACATCGAGTGAGTAGCCGCCGCCCATGCACCATCCGATGGCGCCGATGCGTTCCTTCTTCACGTTGGGTTGCGATATCAGGAATTCGAAAGCGGCATGCAGGTCGCGTTTCGCGCGATCTTCAGGAACGCCGCGCATGATCTCGTGCGCCATCTCGGGAGTCGTGGCAACCTTGGCGCGATAAAGATCAACCGCTAGCGCGACATAGCCCTGATCCGAAAGCTTCGAAGCTTGATCCTTTACCCAATCGTTCAACCCCCACCACTCGTGAATCACGATGAGCGCCGGGAATGGTCCTTTGCCCGAGGGCGTGTAGAGCACGCCTTGTACGGTTTCATCGCCGCTTTTGTAGCTGACCGTTTTTCCGTCGGCCGCCCAAGTGGATGCGGCGAGCGTGAGAACTGCAATCAGCGCAAGCATTCTTTTCATGATGAATTCTCCCAGGTGGTGTCATGTCATGTGGCGGCCGACATTGTGGCTGAAGACGGTGCCGACTTACAACTGCAGTTCCATGTAGAGCGCGCCGGCGATGGGATTCTTGCAGTAGGGAGCGATCTCGCGGAATCCGATCCTCCGGTACATTTCGACCGCATCTTTCATGACGGGCTCGACCGTGTCGAGCCGCATTCGCTGGTATCCGATCGTCCGGGCTTCGGCAATGATACGGTCGGCGATAGCGCGTCCCAGTCCCTTTCCGCGAAACGGCGAACGCAGGTAAAGCCGCTTCATCTCGCAGATGCCGTCTTCAAGTTTGTGCAGCGCGACGCATCCCGCTACCTGGCCTTCGAATTCGGCCAGCAGCAAGCGTCCGTCAGGAGGTGCGTAATCTCCGGGAAGGTTCGCAAGTTCCTTGTCGAAATTCTGAAAGCACAGACTGAAGCCGAGCGATTGCGCGTATTCAAGGAAGAGTTCTCGGGCCTGGGCGATTTGGCCTGGAGATTCGGCTTGCCGGAAAGAAAAATCTTTCACCACAGAGGACACGGAGGAGAGCTCAAAAGCTTTCTTTTCGGCTTTCATGATTCCTTTGTGGACCTCCGTGTCCTCTGGGGTGAGGTCATCCCATCAACATGCCGCCATTCACGCTAAGCACATGCCCGGTGATGTAAGAAGCATCCTCGGAGGCGAGGAATGCGACCGCGCCAGCGATGTCTCCCGTAGTCCCTACCCGCCCCAGCGGAATCTGCTTGACGGCGTTCTGCTTCAATTCGTCGCTCAGCACATCGGTCATGGGAGTTTCGATGAATCCCGGTGCAACCGCGTTACAAGTAATGTTGCGCGACCCCACTTCGCGCGCGATCGCCATGGTCAGCCCGATCAGCCCGGCCTTCGATGCCGCGTAGTTGGCCTGCCCGGCCTGGCCCATCTGCCCGAAGACGCTGGTGACGTTGACGATCCGTCCCCAGCGCTGCTTCAACATCGACGGAATAACCTGCTGGGTGCAGAGATAAGCCGATGTAAGGTTCGTCTGCAGCACCGCGTCCCAGTCTGCGCGCTTCATCCGCATCACGAGCTGATCTCGGGTAATGCCGGCATTATTGACGAGGATGTCAATCTTCCCGAACTGCGCGATGGCCGCTTTGATTATCGCCTTAACCTGCTCTTCGTCGGCGACATCGAGGGGAAAGGCTGCTGCTTTCCCTCCAGCGTTCGCGATCTCATTGACTAACTCGTTCAACTTTTCCTGATTGCGAGCGGCGACAGCCACAGTCGCGCCTTCCTTTGCAAGCCGAAGAGCGCAGGTCCGTCCGATGCCTTGCGAGGCGCCGGTGACGAATGCCACGTGTCCAGCGAGAGACATGAGAGTTCTCCGTACCGCTATCAAATGATTGCGGAACGCAGCATTATACGCGGAGTATTGTCTTGCAGAATGGCCGTCGAATGGTGCTTGCCGCGGCCGTCGAGCTTCGCTCGACCGGACAGCCGGGCGGCTGTCCCTACATTTTCCTTCTCATGGCCGGCAACGAATCGCATTGCTTATCCACAAGCGCGGCGCGTAACATTCGAGCACTCCCATGTCCCAATCTGCAACCAACGTCATCACGATGCCCGATCCTTCTGACAAGAAGTCCACCGAGTCCCAGGCTGGCGGTCACCGCTCGACGCATCGCGGGCCGGCATTACAGAAGCCGGCTATCGAGCAGTTGTCGGCCGACGCGGGCGAGAGCGCCCGCGCCACACAGGTCGAGCCCTCGACGGAAGTCTTTGCCGTCTTCGGCGTCGAGCCCGAGATCCAGGCCTATGCCATGGCGAAGTATTCGCGCTCGGCGTTGTCGATGAAGGAATCGCTGCGCGAGATCAGCACGCAGAAGGCGGAGAAGTTCCTCAACACCTTCTATTTCCAGTACGGCCACCGCTCGATCGCTGACTTGGCACACATCGCGCTAGCCATCGAGCGCCTGTCGATTCTCGCCGCCATCGAACTCGCCGACGAACAGCGCTGGGATGGCCAGGAACGCTCCACGCGCTATCAGAATTTCCGCAAGAGCGGATACTACACGCCCGACTTCGGCGGCGACGACGAAGCCCGCAAGCTCTACCGCGACACGGTCGACTTCCTGTTCACCGAATACGATGCGCTCTCGGCGCACATGACCGATTACCTGATCAGCATCACGCCGAAGCCCGCCGATATGAAGCAGGACGGCTACGAGCGCACGCTAAAGGCCCGGGCATTCGACATCACGCGTTACCTGCTGCCGCTCGCGACCAATACTTCGCTGGGCGAGATCGTGAATGCGCGCACGCTGGAGAATCAAGTGGCTCATCTGCTCTCGCACACCCACAAAGAGGTGCGCGGGCTCGGAGAGTCGCTGAAGAAGGCAGCGACAGGTGCCGCTTACAACGTGAATTCAGATTCATTGCGGACACTGGTCGAGGACATCCGCGCGATGAATCCGGAATTAGGCGCGCGGGCCGAGCAGGAGTTGTTGCACGAGGTCCGCGTCGCGCCAACGCTGGTAAAGTACGCAGACCCGAATCCCTACGAGATGGAGACCCGGAAGGAACTGCGGCAGGCCGCGCGCGAGATGATGGCCGAAGAGCCGCTGGCTCCGTCGAAGGCCATCGTCGATCTGCTCGACGACGAACCGCTGGAAGTCGAGATCGCTACGACGCTTCTCTACGAGCACTGCCATCATTCCTACCGCCAGATTCGCCAGGCGGTGCAGGTGGCAGGCGAGCGCCGCCGCCGCGAGATCATCGATCTCGGCCTGCGCCATCGCGGCAAGCACGACGAGATGCTGCGCGGGTTCCGCGCCGGGCAGCAGTTTCGCTTCGATATCCTCATGGATACCGGCGGGTTCCGCGACATGCACCGCCACCGCCGCTGCCTTCAAGTCATGCAAGCCTTCACCACGGCGCACGGCTACGAGATGCTGCTTGATATGGAAGATGCCGGCGTCCGCGGCCGCTTCGATACGGCCATGCGCCGCGTGCAAACGGCTGTGCAGACGCTGTCTGCTCTAGGTGCCGGCAAGAACCCCGAGGCCGAAGAAAACTCGCAATATGTCATTCCGCTGGCGTTCAAAAAGAGAGCGCTGTTCAAGATGGACTTCGCTGAGGCGGTCTACATTTCCGAGCTACGCACGACCCCGGCAGGACACGTTTCCTATCGCAATGTGGCGTATGCGATGTATGAGGCGGTCGCCCGGAAGTATCCGGCTCTGGCGAAGTATTTCCGAGTGCACGATGTCACTGCGCCCGTGGACCTGCTGCAGAGATAAGTTTGTCGCGCAGAAGGCCGTCCCCGATTGTGCAGCGAAATGACGCCAGAACGTAAGTACAGGCTGATTCTTGCTCTGTTGTCGGGAGTCGGATTCACAGCCGGTGTCACGCTATTGCTCAACGTCCCTTCCCCAGTCGTGCTTATTCTGGCATTGTTTCTCGCTCCCGGCAGCGTTCTTGCCTCAATACTGTTTCGCGTTCATACACTTGGTTTTGGGCCTCCGATCCCGGTGCTCACGCTTAACGCCCTTGTCTACTCTTCAGCTGCTTACCTAGTTCTCGAGCGGTGGATCCGTCCGAACCTGTATAACGTAAAGCTCGCGTTGGTGTTTCTCGCGATGCCAGTCGTAGGACTGGCATGCCTCGCCTGTATCCCATCGATGAGCCCGCTTTGGCCAACCGGTATGTCACAGCTGGATGAAAGGGAGAGAACGCTTCGTAAGGGCCTTCCGATAGGCTCGGATTTGAATTCAGCGCGAGGATTTCTTCGAGGGCAGGGCATCGATTCATACGAGTACGAGGCAAAAAGCGAGGAGACCGTTTTGGAGCGAGGCAAACTTAAGATCGTTGCTGAACCCGGTGATCACCTACTCTCAGCGCAAGTCCACACCGAGGCGGAGGAGTTCCCCTGCGGGTACCGTATTGAGATTGTCCTTGTGTTTGACCGGCAGGAGAAACTCAAAAAGAGTAATGTCGCCCGATTTCCGCTCTGTCCATGAGCCAACGCGGAGGGTGCTCGATACGATTCCATCGCATATTATGCTTAACTCCTCCTCCCATTCTGGGACACTTTCCACAGTTATCTTCTTGATTCGCCTTTTCTTCGCTTCCATTCCTATGTATAATCCGACCAAACTTAGAGAGCACTAATATCTGCGTTCTTCAAAGGAGCCACTTCCATGGCAGACGAGCGGGGCAAGGCGATCGAGTTGGCGGTATCTCAAATCGAAAAGCAGTTCGGCAAAGGTTCGATTATGCGGTTGGGGTCGAAGGAAGCCATTGTCCCGATCGCGGTGATCTCGACGGGCTCCATCTCATTCGACGTCGCCCTGGGTGTCGGCGGATTCCCCCGCGGCCGCGTGGTGGAAGTGTTCGGACCGGAATCGTCAGGCAAGACGACCATCACTTTGCAGGTCATCGCGGAGGCGCAGAAGACCGGCGGCATGGCCGCCTTCGTCGATGCCGAACACGCGCTCGATCCTGGCTATGCCAAAAAACTCGGCGTGGACGTCGACAACCTGCTGGTTTCGCAGCCGGATTACGGCGAGCAGGCGCTGGAAATCACGGAAGCTTTGGTGCGATCCAACGCCATCGACGTGCTGGTGGTCGACTCGGTCGCGGCGCTAGTCCCCAAAGCCGAACTCGATGGCGAGATGGGCGACAGCCATATGGGCCTGCAGGCGCGCCTGATGTCGCAAGCCCTCCGCAAGCTGACCGGCACGGTTTCCAAGTCGCGCACCTGCCTGATCTTTATCAACCAGATTCGCGAAAAGATCGGCGTAATGTTCGGCAATCCCGAGACCACCACCGGCGGCCGAGCTCTCAAGTTCTACTCGTCGGTCCGCGTCGATATCCGGCGCATCGCCGCCATCAAAGAAGGCGACGTCGTTACCGGCTCGCGCACGAAGGTCAAAGTCGTGAAGAACAAAGTCGCCGCCCCATTCCGTGAGGCAGAGTTCGATATTCTCTATGGGGAAGGCATCTCGCGCGAAGGCGACCTGCTCGATCTGGCCGTCAACAATAATATCCTTGAAAAGTCTGGCTCGTGGTTCAGCTACAAGAGCGAGCGCATCGGACAGGGACGCGAAAATGCCCGTCAGTTCCTCAAGGACAACAAAGACGTCATGGCCAAGTTGGACACCGAAGTGCGAAAGGCGCTGGGACTAATCGCTGTGCCGGCGCAACCTGCCGCCCCTGCGGCAACAACAGCGCCAACCGGCCGCGTGACCACCATGCCGGCGGCGACCGACACACCCAAGGCCCCTATCGTCGCAGCCAGACGTTAAGTTTTGTTGCCACCGGGCGCGGCTCATCCGTGAGTTGCGCCCGGGCCTCCCTTCCGGTCTTGTGTAGGGGCGGACGCCTCGTCCGCCCCGCGACCATGAGCGCAGCGAGGGGGAGCGTGCAAGCAGCTTGAGTCAACACGACTTTTGTTTCATCACCAGCCGCTTAATTGCGTCGCTTCGCGACGCAACCCCGGACGAGGGCGTCCGGGGCTGCAACCTACTCCGGGGCTACACCTGCAGGGAAGTCCGCGTCCCACATTCCATTGCCATGTCCGCTCTCACCCGCATAGAATCTCTAAGTCGCTGCACTGCTGCTCGCGCAGCCAGGCGGGCGGTCTTCGACCGAGGATGATTGAATAAAGGCACGGCCATTTACCCGGGTTCCTTTGATCCGCCCACGAACGGGCACCTCGACCTGATTCAGCGAGGCGCCAAGATTTTTGAGGAGTTGGTCGTCGCCATCCTCCGGAACTCGGAGAAGATCCCGATGTTCAGCGTAGCCGAGCGCCGGGAGATGCTGCGTGAGTTGACCGCCGATCTGAGCAACGTTCGGATCGATACCTTCGACGGTCTGATGGTCGAATACGCGAAATCGATTGACGCCATGTGCGTCCTGCGCGGGATTCGGGCTATCAGCGACTACGAATATGAGCTCCAGATGGCATTCATGAACCGCAACCTGGAGCCCACGCTGGAAACGGTTTTTATGATGCCGGCCGTCAAGTACTCCTACGTGAGTTCGCGGCTGGTGCGGGAAGTGGCGCAAGCGGGCGGCCCCGTGAAGGGACTCGTCCCGGAAATTGTCGAACAAAAGTTGCGCGAGAAACTGGACCCGGCCTACAAGTTGGGCGAGACGCAACTCGTTGAAGTGCCCAGGAGAAGGAAGAAAAAAGCATGACCACGGCAACCATGGAAGCGGTAAAACTCACGGATAGGATCAACCGGATCGAACCTTCCGCCACGATGGCGGTCGTCGCGGAGGCGGATAAACTTCGCACGCAGGGCATCGACGTCGTCGATTTCGGCGCCGGCGAGCCGCATTTCTCCACGCCGCAGCACATCAAGGAAGCGGCTATTGCAGCCATTGAAGCGAACTTCACCAAGTACACAGCCGTCGCCGGCACAGCCGAATTGCGCGACGCGATTGCACACCGTCATAATGTCGATTTTGATTCCGATTATCGCCGCGAAGAGATCATCGCCTCCGTCGGCGGCAAGCACGCACTTTTTAATGCCATTCAAGTTCTGGTCGATCACGGAGATGAAGTCATTTTGCCGGTCCCGTACTGGGTTTCCTTCAAAGACATCATCCGCTACGCGGGCGGGAACTGCGTCCTGCTGCAATCCGACGAGGCGCAAGGATTCCGCGTCACCGCCGAGATGGTTGCCCGTCTGATCACACCGCGGACGAAAGTCATCATTCTGAATTCGCCCTCGAATCCTTCGGGTGCCGTCATGAAGCCCGAAGACATGACTGAAGTGATTCGCCTGGCGCACCAGCGCGGCATCTGGGTGCTGTCCGACGAATGCTACGTCTACCTCAATTACTCCGGGAAGAATTTCTCGGTGGGCTCGCTACGCGAGTACAAGGAACGCTTTGTCGTCCTCGGTTCGCTCTCGAAGACCTACGCGATGACCGGATGGCGCCTGGGCTACGCGATGGCTCCGGCGGCAGTCACCAGCGCCATGGCCAAGCTGCAGAGCCAGTCGACGTCGAACCCGACGTCGATTGTGCAGAAGGCGGCGGTCGCCGCGCTGAAAGGACCGCAGGAGTGCGTCGAGCGGATGCGCCGGGAGTACATACAGCTTCGCGATCACGTGGTGAACGGGTTGCGCTCGATTCCGAGGGTGACCTGCACGAAGCCGGAAGGCGCGTTTTACGCCTATCCGAATATTTCGTCTTTTCTCGGCCGCGGAGGCCTGAAATCTGCATCTGATGTGGCCGGAAGGCTGCTGCGCGAAGCGCACGTGGCCACCGTTCCCGGGGAGGGATTTGGCACCACCGATCACATCCGCGTCTCGTATGCCACCTCGAAGGCCGAGTTGGATCGTGGTCTCGAGCGCATGCAGAAGTTCTTCGCAGCGCTGTAGTTTTTCCTTCGTGTTCCTCCGTGCCCTCTGTGGTGACGGTTTCTAAAAGACTCACCACAGAGGACACAGGGGCACGGAGAAGATTCCTGATCTGACTGGGCGCAGGCCGTTCTGTTGGTGAGCGGCCTTTTTTGTGGGCGCAAGTTTTCACATGGGAAATCTGTATCCACTCTTGATGCAGCCGGGATTTGATCCTCGTCCCTGGGGGACGCAGGACTTATCCCCGATCTATCCGAACCACCGGTTCGAGCAGAAGATCGGTGAATCCTGGCTGACCGGCGACGACTGCAAAGTTGCCAATGGTCCGCTCAAAGGCAAATCGCTGGCCCAACTGAGCGAGCAATATCAACGCGACTTGGTGGGCGATGCGGCCCGCGATCCCAAACGCTTCCCCCTGCTCTTGAAGTTTCTCTTTCCCCACGAGAAACTCTCGGTTCAGGTGCATCCGGATGACGCGCAAGCCCTTCGTGTCGGCCAGCCATGGGGCAAGACCGAGTGCTGGTACTTGGCGCACGCCAAGCCGGGCGCACAGATTGCGCTGGGACTCAAGCCAGGCGTCACTGCGGCGAAACTGGAAGAAGCGATTCATCAGAACCGCGCCGAGGAAGTGCTCAACTGGATCAACGTCTATGCCGGAGACATGATCTACGTCGCCGGAGGTACCGTCCACACGTTAGGTCCGGGGTCGATCATCGTCGAAACCCAACAGCAGTCGGACATAACGTATCGTCTCTATGATTACGGCCGTCCGCGCGAGCTGCACCTGAAAGACGGCATGGCTGCCGTGAAAGAAAACGTGAAGTCGGGAAAGGTGCTGCGGCCCGCACCCGAGCAGATCAGCAGCAAAACGCGTCGTGCACCTCTGGTCGCCGCTCCTTATTTCGTGGTCGAGATGTTCGAAGCGAAAGATCCGCTGCAACTAGCAGCTCGCGATAATTCTGGAAAAAGTTCGGCGCAGATTCTGGTTGCCGTCGAGGGCTGCGGAGTCGTCGAGGCACCCGGATTTGAGCCCGTCACTCTGGCGAAAGGCGACGCCGTTGTAATTCCCGCATCTGTGGGGGATTTTGGCGTGCGACCGCAATGGGCCGTGGAATTCCTCCGAGCCTATGTGCCTGGAACAGCACTGCCCGAGCCGGAAACAAGAATGTAAGGAAATCGCAAGCATGAGCAAGAACCCCAACTTCTATCCCGTGATTCTCGCCGGTGGCCGCGGCACGCGTTTCTGGCCCCTCAGCCGCAAAAAGCGCGCCAAGCAACTGCTCGCGCTCGACGGCAAGCAGACGATGATCCAGCAAACGGTCGCGCGCCTCTTGCCGCTGGCTCCGTCAAAGAGATTCTGGGTCATCACCAACGACGATCTCCGCCTCGCGATCGTCAAACAACTTCCCAAGCTGCCGAAAACCCAGGTGTTAGCCGAGCCGGTCGGACGCAATACCGCTCCTGCGATCGGATTGGCCGCGTTCTTACTCCTGCGTGAAAATCCCGTTGCTGTAATCGGGCTGTTCCCCTCTGACCACGTGATCGCCGACGAGAAGCGATACCGCGAAACGATGGAACGCGGGATTGAAATCGCGGCCGCGGGAGCCAATATCGTCGTCCTCGGCATCCGCCCGACTCGAGCCGAAACCGGCTATGGATACATCGAAGCCGGTGGCCTCCACCAGAGTGATGCGCTCTGCGTGCGCCGTTTCACCGAAAAGCCGAACGCCGACACGGCCGCCGAGTTTGTCGCAGCCGGGAACTATTTCTGGAATAGCGGAATGTTCCTGTGGAGCGCGCGAACCCTGGCCGACGCCCTGCGTGAGCACCTGCCTAAGACTGCGCCGATCCTCGAAGAGATCGCTTCAAAGTTCGGCACTTCAAGATTTGCCGCTACGTTTCGCAAGCTCTACCCGACGTGCGAGAACATCAGCGTCGATTATGCCGTGCTTGAGCCGCGCTCCGCCAAGGGTGAACAAGACAGCAACATCTTCTGTCTCCCCGCCGATTTCGGGTGGAACGACCTCGGTTCCTGGACCGCTCTGCACGAACATCACACGGCGAAGAGCACTCCGCCGGAAGGCAACTTGATTGACGCCGCTGGCACCTTTGTTCTGAACGCCCGCGGCAATTACGTGCATGCCCCGGGAAAATTCGTAGCAGCGGTAGGGGTGAGTGATGTAGTCGTGGTAGAAACACCGGACGCCTTGTTGATCACGACGCGCCAGCACGCGCAGGACGTAGGCAAGATCGTAAAGTATCTGGACGAGAAGAAGATGAACAAGCTGATATAACAGGCCCAGGGATGAGGGGTCAGGGACTAGTCAAAGAGGTACTCTCATTTTCTGCTTCCTAGTCCCTCGAATTTATGACGCAAGAAATCAAATTCGGCACCGATGGCTGGCGCGGCCTGATCGCCGACGACTTCACCTTCGACAACGTCCGCCATGTCGCGGGAGCGATTGCCGGCTATGTGCTGAAGAATGAGGATTCCAAGCGCGGTGTCATTGTCGGATACGATGCTCGTTTCGCATCTCCCCGCGCCGCGCAGATCGTCGCGGAAGTGCTTGCCGAAGCTGGTATTCCGGTCAAGCTGGCGAATGACTACACGCCCACCCCTGCCGTTTCCTACGCGGTGAAGCATCAGGGCGCCGCCGGCGGCGTGATGGTCACCTCCAGCCACAATCCCTGGAACTGGAATGGAGTGAAGTTCAAAGGTAATTTCGGCGGCTCGGCCACTCCGGCGATCATGAAGAAGATCGAAGACGAACTTGCCGCTAGAGCGGCACCCAAAGGAACGAAGGCGAAGATCGAAGAAGTCGATCTGAAGAAGGTATACGCGAAAGCCGTCTGCGCCTTCGCCGACATGGACCTGATCGCGAAAACGAAATTCAAGTTCGCCGTTGACGCAATGTACGGCTCGGGGCGCGGTGTTCTGACGGGAATCTTCGCCGAACGTGAAGTACACTGCGTCGCGATCCGTCAAGAATTGAATCCGCTCTTCCCCGGCATCAATCCCGAGCCGATTGAGCCGCACGTCGCCATGCTGCAGGAGACTGTCGTGCGCGAGAAGTGCGATGCGGGGCTGGCGACCGACGGCGACGCCGACCGCATCGGGGCCGTCGCCGAAGACGGCAGCTTCGTCGATTCGCATAAGATTTTCTGCGTGCTGCTGTACTGGCTGCTCGAGTGCAAGAAGTGGCCCGGTGATGTTGTCCGCGCATTCAATACGACCCGCATGATCGACCGCATCGCCGCAAAATACGGACGCAAGCTGCACGAGACCTCCATCGGCTTCAAGTACGTCGCCGACCTCATGAGGGAGCGCGAAATCCTGATGGGCGGCGAAGAGTCTGGCGGCATTGGATATTCACGTTTCCTCCCCGAACGTGACGGCGTTCTGAACTCTCTCTTGCTGGCCAATGCAATGGCCGAAGAAGGCAAGCCGCTGGGGCAACTCGTCGCAGATCTGCAGCGTGAATTCGGGCCGCACTACTACGGCCGGCGCGACTTGCACATTCCGGACGAGATGAAGCAAAGCGCAATCCAGCGCGCCCGCTCCGAAAGCACACAGAGTCTCGGCAAGTACAAAGTGCTCAAGAAGGAGTACATGGATGGCGTCAAGTTCTTTCTCGACGCCCCGACGAACGGCAATGGCGCCGCAGCCTGGGCGCTGTTCCGCGCATCGGGAACGGAGCACTTGCTACGCCTCTACACCGAAGCTTCATCGAAAGAACTGGTGCACGAATTACTTGTGACCGGCGAGCAATTTGTGAGAAGCAGCGCCTGATGTAGGCGATAATCAAGTAGAGATGCCATCCGCACCCAATCCGGCCCAGAGCGATTCGCCAGAGGCACGCCGCTACAACCGCATTCGGCGATGGCTCGGCATCGCCGACTTTGCCGTCGGTCTCGTTTTCCTCATCGTGCTGCTCGAGACGGGGTGGTGCGGTTCACTGCGCGATTTGGCCTACCGCATGGGATTCCAGAATTATTCGTTGTCCCTGTTCATGTACATTGTGCTGTTGCTCGGCATCAGCAAGGTGCTCGGCATCGGCCTCGACTACTACGGATTTCGCGTGGAGCGCGGCTACAAGCTCTCTAACCAGAGGTTCGGCTCCTGGTTGTGGGACGATGCTAAGGGATTCCTGGTCGGCTTGGTTCTGGGCACCATTGTGATCGAGTTGTTGTATCTCACGATCCGGCAATGGCCGCAAAACTGGTGGCTCCTGGCTTGGGCCCTGTTCATGGGATTGTTCATCCTGCTCGCGCAACTTGCCCCGGTTCTCCTGTTCCCGATCTTCTATAAATTCGAGCCGCTCGAGGACGAAGATCTGCGCCGCCGCTTGATCATGCTCAGCCAGCGCGCGGGCACGCACGTCCGCGGCGTATATCGCTGGAAATTATCGGAGAAGAGCAAGAAGGCCAACGCCGCCCTCACCGGCCTGGGCAGCACGCGAAGAATCATTCTGGCCGACACCTTGCTCGACAACTACACGCCCGACGAGATCGAAGCCGTACTCGCCCACGAACTCGGCCATCAGGTCCACCGTCATATCCTGAAGAGCATCTTCGTGCAGGCCGTCATCACCTTCATCGGATTCTGGGCGGCGAACTGGACCTTGCACTACGCCGTTGACCATCACATGTTCGAGGAGCTCTCCGATTTCGCCAACTTGCCGCTGCTGGCGCTGGTTTCGGTCGTGCTTTCCCTGGTGCTGATGCCCGCGCTCAACGCCTACTCGCGCTACAACGAGCGCCAGGCCGACCGCTATGCATTCGAATCGATCGCCAGCGTCGAACCCTTCGTATCTTCAATGAACAAACTCGCGGAGCAGAATCTGGCGGAACGCGTGCCTTCGAAATGGGTAGAGTGGTTCTTCCACTCCCATCCCTCGATTTCCAGGCGACTCGCCGCCGCGGAGTCGTGGAGCAAGTCTCAGAGCGCAAGCCGCATTTATGAGTTGTAGGCGAATCAAGCACCGGGTCGCTTGCCTCCTTGCCGTGATCTGTTGCGGCGTGGCTTTGGGGCAGAAGGCGACACCATGCGCGAACTGCATTACCTTGAATAAGGCGCAGCCTCCCTTCCGCATCTTCGGCAATACCTATTACGTGGGGACCCATGGACTGAGTTCCATCTTGATCACTTCGCCGGCTGGCCATGTGCTGATTGACGGAGACCTGCCGGAATCAGCCGGACTTATCGCCGGCAACATCCGGTTGCTCGGCTTTCGCATCGAAGACGTGAAGCTGATTGTGAACTCGCACGTGCATTTCGATCACGCGGGCGGCATCTCGGACCTGCAGCGCAGAAGCGGCGCTCGGGTGGCGGCCAGCGAGTGGAGTGCGGAGGTGCTGCGAAAAGGCGGTGTCGGCCGCGGAGATCCGCAATATGGGACCTTAACTCCGCTTGCGGCGGTCAGGAAGGTAAGCACATTCCGCGATGGCGAAAGCCTCAAAGTCGGTGAGATCACGATAACGCCGCACCTTACGCCGGGCCACACTCCAGGCGGAACGAGTTGGACGTGGAAAACCTGTGAACGATCGGTGTGTTACGACATGGTCTACGCCGATAGCCTGAATCCGATCTCCGCTCCCGGCTTCCGGTTCACGAAGAGTCGCGAGTATCCGCACGCAATCGAGGACTTCGAAAAAAGTTTCGCCTTCTTTGAGGCCACACCCTGCGATGTTCTGATCACCGCGCACCCGGAAGTTTCAGGATTTTGGGATCGTCTGGCTTTACGGGAGAAAGGCGTGAAGCCAGATCCCTTCATAGATTCAGGGGCCTGCCACAAACTTGCCGAGAGCGCGCGTGAGAAACTCCGGCAACGCGTGGCAGACGAGGGCAAGCAATAGGGCGGCCTCACCGCTTTTTCAGGATCTCGATCGCCCGCTGCAGATCTTCCTCGGTGTCAACCCCAACGCTGTCATACGGCGTCTCCGCACAAAAAATCGACATTCCATTCTCCAGAAATCGAAGCTGCTCCAGGCGTTCACTTTTCTCTAGGGAGGATTCCGGTAGGGTGACGAAGCGGTCCAGAGCCGCCTTGCGATACGCGTAGAGCCCGAGGTGCTTGAAGTACCGCGGATTTGTCTTGTCCCGGTCGAAGGGGATCGTGGCACGAGAAAAGTACAGAGCGCGCCCTGCGAGATCCGTCACAACCTTCACCGCGTTCGGATTTTGGATGTCGACCAGCGCTGTCGGTGTCATTAAAGTGCCAACCTGGGCCTCAGGATTCTCCATCACCCGCAGCAGGGAAGCGATCTGCTCGGCCCGCACCATCGGCTCATCACCCTGCACGTTGATATAAACATCCGCCACCTCGTGGCCCGAAACCTCGTGCACGCGTTCGGTCCCACTTCGGTGAGTGCCAGCGGTCATCTGTGCCTTCCACCCATTTTTGCGGCAGGCGCTCAGGATCTCGTCCGAATCCGTTGCAATCATCACGTCGGCCAGCAGTGGCGACGATCGCACCGCTTCATACACTACTCCGATCAGCGGCTTCCCGGAGATCTCGCGCAGCATCTTGCGGGGAAGGCGCGTCGAAGCCAGACGCGCAGGAATCACGGCGATAGCTTTCATGGACCTTCCGATTATTCCAGATCGCCGCTACTTCGAATTCAAATTCAAAGCAGTCTCGTGCCTAGGCTGGTACAGTCCGATGGAGCGTCCGCTGGGCAGCGGTATGGTTGTGCTGCTTCCCCATGGCGCTTCCTGGATCTCGGTGCATTCAACGTCTTTCCTGCGCAGCGACGCGATCTCCGTCTTCAGGTCGTCGCACATCAGATAGAGCACCGCTCCCAAGAGCTGCTGTCCGGCGTGAGCTTGCGAGAAGTCGAGCTCCGTCGGATGAATTGCGGCCTCCGCCGGTGGCATGGCGAAGATCAGCCACCCGTGTCCGACGTCGACCGAGCGAAGTCCTAGCACCTCTGAGAAAAATGCGCGGTCGGCCTCAGGGTCTTGGCTGTAGAACAGGACGTGCGCTCCAAAAATCATGCCGCAAAGTATACGCCGCTGGCAGTCGGGCGTAGATGGTGTCCCATTTTCGGCTGCTCCCTCCGCATTCTCTGCGGGAATTTCTCCGCGTCCTCGGTGGTTAGAATCTTCCTCAGGTGGATGGAGGCGCGCCGCAAGTTTGACCTATTCCCACAGCGCCTCTAAAATCAGATTGGGCACAACGCTCGGAGGCTGCGTTGTTCTCATGCCGCGAAAGGCCCGGTTCCCACCCGGCGCGCAGTTGTTTCGCATCTTCCTTCGTTTCAGGCAAGTGGCGGTGTAGCTCAGGCGGTTAGAGCGACGGTCTCATAATCCGTAGGTCGTAGGTTCGAGTCCTACCGCCGCCACCAATTAAATCAGCAAGTTCAGCAATTTCTCGTTCCTCACCACTTTCCGGCTGATGCGTGGCTGGTGCGGATTGGTGCAGAGTTGTTTCTGCTTTCTGAGCGGGAAGTTCGTCCAACTTGTCAACAAACGAAACGTTTGCGCCTGGAATGAGGTGCCCGTAAATGTCTACGGTGACCTGAATCGAGCTGTGCCCCATCTGTTCCTTCACGTACACAATCGAGGCGCCACTTTGAATCAGCAGGGAGCCGAATGTATGCCTGAGATCATGGAGCCGGATCTTACGGATTCCAGCCTTCGCCAGCACGGGCAGGAAGATTCGATGGTACAGGTTGTCGGGGTCAACAATCACGCCATCTGGTGAGCGGAATACCAGGTCGTCCGAGATATCGTTCTTTCCCTTCAGGAACGCTTCGAGCAAGCGCTTGTCGCGAAGTTCAATCAATGCCCTTCTCAACTCGCGTGAGAGGTCAACACGCCGGCTTCTCTTGCTCTTTGTGGATGTATGCTCTCGTCGAACGTAGTTGTGCTGCACAATCATGAAGCGATTGGAATCGCTCTCGTCCTTGCCGAACTGTATGTCACCCCACTGCAGAGCGACAAGTTCGCCGCGGCGAAGGCCAGCACGTAGAGCCGTTAGAAACAGGAGATGGTAGTCCTGGCAAACTTCTTTGGACGCATCGAGGAATGATTTCGCTTCTTCCGGCGTCAGCGCCACTCCCTTGGTCTCGGCGGTTTTGGCTGTCCTCGTAAACCTTCCTAGCCGGGCTGCCGGGTTCGATTCCACAAACCCTCCCTCGATAGCATGGTTGAAGATTCCTCGGACGACGCAGAGGGCGTTGCGCACCGTATTGCGCGAAAGACCCTTCGCAACGAGATCATTGATCAATGCCTTAATGTCATCGCGTTTGACTTCGTGGAGGCGCTTGCGCCCGATTCGCGGTCGCAAATACTGCTCCAAGACCCCTTCGTAGCCGTCCGCGGTCGACGTCTTGCACTCGATTCGCGCGTAATCCTTAAGCCACCCATCCGCGTAGGTCCCGAAGGTCGGGAGTTGCTTCTCGTGTTCGGTGAGGAAACCAGTGTCACCAAGGGCGAGACGGGCTTCAACTTCTCGGCGAACCTTCTCGGCTGCCTCGCGCGTGCCGACGCAGCGATTTTTCCGCTTACCGTGGTAGTTCACGTACACATACCACTTTGTTCCCCGCTTTTTGATCTTCACGCCCATCAGTTTGTTCCCATCACTCCCGCGACCAACTCGTCCACGATACAGCCAACATCAACCACTTGCACTCTGTGATTTTCCAGCCACTGGTCGAAGTCGCTCCTGCGAACCAGAAGTTTTGTCCCGACCTGAACCGCCGGCAGGGGATTCGTTGCGCGATGGATCCACTCTCGAAGCGTGCGCTCGGACACGCAGGCGTAGCGCTGCAGAGCTCTTAAATCCAGCCATTCGGGATGTGTCTTAGTTCGTTCCATTGGTCGATTGCTGAACTTCTGGGAGCGGCTTAGAATTGCCGGCCTCGGGGTAAGCCAATGAATTTGTGGCCGCATCTCTCTTGTCTATCGCAAGACTGCCGTGACAAGCAGACGCATATTCCGCTCCCATTCGCCATGCCTGCACAATCAGAGTTACATCAAGCAACGTGGCCCAGCGATTACAGTTGGTTATACGTTGCGTGTCCCGAATGCAGGTTGTGTCGCCTCACGCTGGGTTTGTTCTGATCCAACATGACCAAACTCCACCCCATTCCGATAAACTCTGGTTGCGCATATCGTTCCGATGCGCAGAGGAAGGCTGCAACATTCCGATACAATTCCACGTACTAGTGGAGCCCACAGTAAACGAAACCACACGGCCCGACCTGCACGACAAGCTAAGTGCCGGATACTGGAAAGGCGCTTTCCCGTGCGGACATCCCATCGCCATAACCAGCGGCCAAAAGGTCCTGCTTGACCGACCGGGGGGAACTCTACAGGGATATAACCCTCGCGATCCGATTTGGAAGAGTTTTTAGCGGAAACGGTCATTCTGTATTCCCGCCTCGCTGTGACATCTTTGCCCGTGTCGGTGTGTTTCGCTCCTGTGGTTCTGCCTCTTGCCTGCTCCTCGCCCTCAATGCCTCAGTTTGTTGTCGCAGCATCTCTCGCCGATCGCGCAGTTCCGCGTCCGTCATGGCTTTAGGAATCGGTTTTGCTTTAAAGACCGGTGGAGCAATCGTCTCTGGCGGTACTTTCGTCGGCTGATCCACACCCTTCGGAACCAGCCGGAGTTGCGGCATCCTAGCCATAAGCTTCGAAGCGTCTACCCGTTCAACCGCGGTCCAAGCGGCATACTCATCAAAGAACCGCTTCTGGACAAAGGGAAAATCTTCATCCGTCATACGCGCGTAGACTGCCCAACCTCCTGTCCTCTGAACGGCGTCCAGAATGCGATTACTGAGTCTGGGATAGCTCGACCGATACCACCCGAATTGAGGCCCGTAATTCCCATAAATATCGTTGCTAACGTACTTCTTGACGAATTTCGTGAGATCTCCCCAAGCACGCCGAGCCTCAGCTTCAGGCTCCGGAACTTCATGGCCGGGAATGCGCTGTAAGAGATCGGGTAGTCGAACCGGATAGCGGCATTCCCGAGTGCTCCGCGTCATGGCTCCCGCAATTTGTTCGTCTTAGTGGCGACGGCAGGCAGACATAGTGGATCAGGCGCAACACGGGAAGCCCCAGCGGTGATCGCTGTTCGCGCTCAACTGGCAACTCGCGAGAGCCAGGCCGGGCCGTTTGGGGTGGCGGAGAGGTCCGTAGTACCGACGAAGCCGAGTAACTCCGGCGGAGGGAAGGGGCCTCAGTTAAAGATGGACGCAACAAGCAACAAAGGACATAGGGATTGACGATAAGTCTAGCCACCCTGAGTTGTGTTCAGAAGTTGCAGACGGCGTCACACGTAACATCGTGTGTCTTTTCCGAGAGCCGGATGCGGTAACTCCGCCTGTCCGGACGTAAAAGCCTCGGTCGGCTGGATGAACACCTGGTCGGCTCCGACAAGGGGGGCGAGCACGTCGATGGCGGGTGTGGAAACGTGGCAGGGTGAGGATATTGAGGCACCGGCAAACGAAAGGGCCGGACTCGGCTAGGCTTCACCTAAACCGTCGCGCCACCCCTCGACTTCACCTCAAAACCCCTGCCCGAAGGAAGATGAGCGATAAGGCCCTGATTTCGACAGTTACGCTCCCACCTACGCATGATGAAAAAGAGAAGCCGCCCCAGGCAGCGGGCAGTATGGTGTTGCTTGCGATTCCTTTTACGGCAACCGCAGGAAGCCGTGAACCATATTATTTGCATCTACGACGCATCCCGTGATGCCGGGCGGGCGGCATTTGTTCGGACTTACCGGTCGCCTCCATTCAGTCCGCAAGACCATGGAAATGGTTGGCGCAGAGATCAATTTTGACGATATTGGGCACGTCGGTCGCATACAGGTTCGTCACCTATCGAAATCACTTGCCATCGTTGCTCACAGGCGCGATTGGTGTACAATCGGTCCCGCTTCTGAAGTTAGGACTGGATTGCGGTTTAGACTTCGAAGGGCAGTTTTGTTACGGCGTCCCCAGGCCGTGGCCCTGTTCCTTGAGTTAAGTAACCTCGGCGTACAACTGTTTCATCAATCCCTCAAGGAGACGACAATGAGAATTACAACGCTGTTGTTGATTTGGATGTGCTGCTTGATAGCCGCACCGGCGGTCTGGGGTCAAGCGGCGAATCGCCCGGCTAGGCCCGGCATCCTGGGATACCTTGATCCGCACACCGGGGCGTTCCGTCCTCTCGCTCAAGCAGCCGAAGACGCAGCTGTTGAGCCTCCTGCATTAACTACTTTCACCGGCACGGTAACGGTCACTCTCACCATTACGCTTAAGTCGACAGGCCTCACTAACATCGTCTGCTCGGCAGACGTATCGGTGGAGGATTCTCTTACGACCGGCGGGCGTTTCCTGGGCGAGATCAACGAGGTAGCCGCCACCGGAACCGGAACCACAAGGACATGTAAGCTGTCGATACCTTATTCCTGGGGCCTCGCGACGCAATCCAGTGACACGATGACCACCAGCTACTCTGTTACCGGAGCCGGGTCCACGACAGGTGCGCCGCCGATTCGCAGCAGCACTCTGACTCCACTTGACAGCAGGAAAGTTCCATCAAGCGGCACAACCACGGCGCTGACTGCTAGCGTCACCATCTAAGCGGTCGGGAGATGTGTTTGGGTGTCGTAACCATCGGCGGGCCTGAAAGGGCCCGCCTAGTTTTTCTTTGGGTTGATAGGAAACCCGCGACCACTCTGGACAAAGGTATGCGCAACCGGTGGCGCTGGCTCTAGGCTCAGAAAGACTTCGTGCCGGAGACGTTCGAGCGACTTCGCAGCTCGCGTAGAGTCCTGACAGAACGCGCTACGCTGGCCAGAGACGAGGAAATGGCGAGAAGACGCGGAGAGGCGAAGAGACGGCGCAAGCTTGTGAGGCCTGATTTTGCCAGTTGACAGCTTTCACCGTTAGATCGGTTCAGGGTTGGTATTCACGGCGGCCGTGACATTGTTGGGTTTTTCGGAGAAAGACTTGCCCGGCTCGAACGCGAGCTTCTCGTGTTTCGTACCAACCTTGCGAATGACGTCATGCCAGCCGTCGTCCCAGGCGATGCGGGCCTCACCGTCCACCACCGTCCAGGTTCCATGGTCGGCGTCGATGGTTTTGTGCGCCTCGCCATTAGCTTCCAGAGTGATGTAGAAATCTCCAGCCCCGGGACCTTGGCCCACTCTCCATTTGCCTACAAAATGCTTCCGACCGGGCGCAAACGCTGTGGAAGCGGAGGTATCGAATTCGAAGCTCTGGGTCTCGGACAAGCGAAAACTCTTCTGCCCTCCGTCTGTGAAGACCACGATGTCTGCGTCTTTGAACTCGATCTTAGTGATTTCAGCCACGGGGATCGTCTGCCGACGACCATCCTTCATCACCACTACCAGCGACCCGTGCACGTCTCCCGACGCGGCTTGCCCTAAACATCCAATGGCCGACGCCACAAGAATGATTCCTAAGAGAGCAGACGTGACGATTCTGTGCATATTCCCTCCCCGGAAAATTTGCGCAACGATTGAGCGCAAATTCTGAAGCAAGCGATTCCGCCCTCGCTTCTGCACAACGATACGTATGTTCACGAGGGTTAGTTCCCGGAATTTATGCTGCACGGGATCAACTCCGGCAAGATTCCATGGCCCGAACCTCTCGGACTGCCGGTACGGCTTATTGTTGGGGGGACAACGACCACGGAGAACTTGGCAACGGCAAAAGTTCGTGTCACTGAGTGCTAGTAAGGATTTTACCTGCGGTATAGCCACTGGAGGCACGTTGTACTAGGTAAGAATCTTCTGCTTAACCGATTCGTTACGGTAGACCATAACCTTTGCGGGGATACCGTCAACCTGAAGAATGCCCGAGAAGTATTGGAGTGACGTGATGTCTTCGGGAACAAGAAGTCAGCAGTAATGGGTGAGAACTGGTTCACTCTCCTCGAGCACCGCGTAACCCTTGCGGGTGCCGCAGGTTCCCGGTGCTTGCGGGCAGGGAGAAAGGTGATCTGGAAGGAGCGCTAGAAGATTACAACGATGCTATTCGTCTCGACCCAAACTCCGCTGCAACCTTCCTCAGTCGCGGCCTTGCGCGCAAGGAGAAAGGTGATCTGGAAGGAGCGCTGCGGGATTTCGACCAAGCCGTTCGCATAGATCGCGACTATGCGGCACTGTGCCGTAGCATTCGATAAGCGCGCATGAGTAAGAGCTGAGAACCCGAAAGTCGGGCTCTTTGCCCTAATGGGATCGCCGCGGTTCGCCCTCCGCGAGGGCCTAATCAGAGCCCTGGATCCGACTGAGAGGCATCGGGCACGACTGTAAGTTCTTTAATCCGAGTGAGTCGACTCGATGACGAAAGCTCTGGAACTGGTCCGGCTGCGAGGGCTCGTTCAATTCTTCCAGCCGTTTTCGCAATTCATTCCCGCAGATCAGGTGAGCCGAACAGTGCTTACAGTTTGGGCTGTGTATTCTCAGAAGGGACAGTAGGTGGCAGATCCGAGGTCTTAACTTCACCGCACGCACCCCGGCTCGACAAAATTTGATTAAGAGCAAACTGTGCCCCTTTCCAGAGGCTGTCGTTGCGCTTCCGCAAAGAGCTTTTGCATTTTTCATCAGCTAAGCCCTATTGTTTCCGCCCCAGTGTGTCGTCAAAGGTGTGTCGTCAAAGGTGTTGACAAACCGGCAGCCCGCGAAGCATGATGTCCGATACTAGCCACATCCTGTGGCTCAGTTTTCCCCGTGGTTCACAGTTCCCCCCTTTTGGCGGCCCCACGTGCCGCGTCCGCTGTGCGCTGTCTGCTCGAAGCTTCGTGTAGACGACCAAGACGGATCAAACACCATCAGCCCGAACTCGATCTCTCAGGAGGGATCTGAAAATGAACATCCACAAGTCCACCTTTGCTGCGCTACTCGCGCTTTCGCTCGCAACCTCAACTCCAGTCCTGTCGCAATCTCAAGCTTCCTCAGAAGCCGCCAAAGCCACCTCCATTACCCCGCGCGTCCTGCTGGGATTGAGCGCTCACCGGGAGCCGAGCCAGGTTTCCTTTGGCCGCTCCGCCCCCGACCCTGTCGCTCTCGGACTGGCCAGCGCGAGAGTCTACCGCTTCGCCTCAGCCGACTTTCCCGGAGCCTCAACCTCGCTGGTTTTTGATAAGAACACCGCGACCGTCCTGGGTGACTCCCAGTTTAATTCCGTTTTCGGTTTTACCTTGCGCAACGGGCTCTACCAAGCCTTCAGCGTGCCGGGATCCGCAGCGAATGAGGCAACCGGGATCAACACCAAGGGAGAGATCGTTGGGATTTACCTTGATCTGAGCAACAAGGCTCACGGGTTTCTCGACAACGGGGGCACCTTCACGACTCTCAACTTCGGTGGGGGTGGCGCCATCGAGCCCATCGATATTAACGACTCCGGCGAAATCGTCGGGGGCTACATTGATCCCGCCAATGTGGTTCACGGCTTTTCCACACTGGACAGTGGCGCCAGTTACACTATCTTCGATGTGCCCGGCGCTACCTCAACCACCGCCGCGGGGGTCAATTCATCCGGAACCATCTCTGGCGTCTGGACCGACTCCGCTTCCAAGACGCATGGGTTTCTCTTCAGCGGCGGCACCTTCACCTCATTTGACTTCCCTACGGCTGCCAGCACAACCGCCATCGGGATTAACGACAGCAACGAGATCGCTGGTGTCTACACAGATGCAGCCAGCGTCCAGCACGGGTTCATATACTCGGCCGGCGCGTTCACCAAGGTAGACGTGGCGGGAGCAACTGGAACGGAGCTCACCCGCATCAAGAACACTGGCCAGATCACAGGCATCTACACCGATTCCACAAACGAACAGCACGGCTTAGTCGGCCACTGACCCTTGCGTTGGAAGATCGTTAGACAGACCGGTAAGGCACGCCCCTTCCTTTCGCAGCTCCGCGAAAAGGATGGGGCGCGCTTTGCTTCCTGGAAATGTCGGGGAAGTGGCTCTTCATCCCTTCGGCTACCAGAAAGTTCGAAAATCGTCCGTTAGGGCCGACCAATACCTTCAATCGTTAACTCCCATTTTATTCGCATCTTCCAAGACCAGGGGGTCAGTCGCACAAACCCGCATGGTCATAAAAGTCGTTCGCAGACTGAACTACTCGGAAGAGTGTGGTTGTGGGTTCAGGCTCGTTCTTGATTGAAGCCGCGCACAAGCCGCGACCAGCATTCAAGCTGTGCGCCTGGACTGAATATCCCAAAGAGAACTACCCCCCCTGCTCATGCCGCCTTACGCTCATAGTATTTCAGCAGGCCGCCCAGCCGTTCCCGACAGCGCACTGGTTCTTGCTTTCCAGGAGCTGCTGGAGTCTGCAAGGGGAACAGCAGGAGGTTGTCTTTGCCTTGGTGATTTCGTTCCTCATGATAGTGGACCTGGTAGTGGCGTAGCGCTCGGCGCAGAGAACCCTCTCCCAACAAGATCAGCTTCGACAAACATTCTTCCTTGACCGACCTAACCCAGCGTTCCGCATAGGCGTTCAGATTCGGACTTCTGGCCGGCAAGGCAATCGGTTCGATGCCTCCCGTACGGAGTACTTCGCGAAACCCCTGGCAGTATTTGCGGTCGCGATCATGCAGCAAATATCTGCGGTTGTTCAGAAAACCAGTGTCTTCCATCGTCCCATTGCGTGCCATCTGTTCCATCCACTCTTCGTCCGGATGACGTGTCACTCCGGCCAAGCAGATCCTTCGGCTCTCCAAGTGAATGAAAAACAGCCCAGCATCCACAGTGCAACCATCCATTTGTCCAATGAAACCGGAGAATCCTCAAAGATCGTCCCGACTTTCACGGAGAACTGCTTCCAGCACTCTTTGCACTTCCAGCGCTTCTGGCTGGCTAGGTAGTAGTGCTCCTTGTGGCCACAGGCAGGGCATGTCGGCTTGCCACAAATGGGCCATCACGCCCTGGAGACTGGGGATAAAATGGGGCTAAATTGGTTTACCAAATAGCACTTTCCTAGAGCGCATCGGTGTCATCATCAGGAACATTGTCAGCGCGAATACTGTCCGCCGACGACTCACATTGCCAAGACTGCAGCTTCCTTCTGACGGCTTTTTCGAACGCGCGCCCCAATCTCTGTTCCGCTCCACGCTGCTCACCAAGGGCGCGCCTCCGAAAAAGCACTAACGTCACTCTGGCGCAATTGCCGATTTGTTGGGCAAGCTCGGCGTTCTGCAACGTGCGCTTTCTATTTCAGTCCACGGGCGAGATACAGATCAGAGAGAATGCGGTAGTCGGAATACACGTAGGACTTACCATCGGGTGTAATGTGAACTGTCAAGAAGCCCCATAAGCCAGCGAGATCGCTCGGCGTCACCTTGCTTACGAACTGACGGCGACCCGTGCTGACTTCGGTGCGAGAAATCCTGACGGGAACAGCCTCAACGGTCGCGACAAAAAGATGCTTACTGTCAGCACTCCACCCAATTGGGACCTCCCCACGCTCAATTCCGGAAAGTGCTATCGGCTGGCCGCCGTTCACCGGGTAAAGCCAGAATTTATTTTCCATGTCAACCGCTGCCATGAGTTTGCCATCCGGGGAAACGTGATTCCCTATCACACCTTCGGGCGTGATTGGCTGCGGTTTTCCGTCGCTACCATCTTGGACCCAACTCCGTGGCGCATGTCCCGGTTCGACGCCATCAAACAGGAATCTTTTCCCATCAGGAAGGAGTGTCGCAAAACCGTGATCGATGGAATCGTGAGTCAAGGTGACAGCCTGCCCTGCGCCGGTGGGCAATAGCACCAACTGCGGTGTTGATGCCGGCTTTAGACCCGAGGGATAGGACGTTAATACCCACTTGCCATCATTCGAAAACTGGATCGGAATTCCGTCGCCCAAGCGGACAGCGGGTGAGCCGTCAGTCTTGCGAAGATACACATCGTAACCTCGATCTGACGCTTCCCCTTGCACGGAGAGCGCGATCATGGTGCCGTCCGGGGTGAGATCGGAAGCAAACGAATTGTCGCCCCAACCGAGTTCGCGCTCCTTATTGTCTGGAAAGATATGCCCGAACACCTCGCCGCGAATGGTGTCGCGGGTCAGAAGCAGGTGGCCGTCGCGAGAGACGTCATGCAGAACCGTGTTGCTGGACTCTTGCCGGACCAGGAGTTGCTGGCCGCTGGTCGTGACTTTGAACAATGCACGCGGGTAGGACCCCACTTCGCTGCCAGAAAACCAGATGGCCTCGCTGTCGGGGCTCCAAGCCAGTCCTGCAATACTTCCGAACTGCCGCGACAACGTCTTCTTCTGTCCAGCGAGGTCGATCACCGCCAGCCAGCCGGCATCATCATCTCCTCCTCCCAGCGGATGCTCTAGAAACGCAATCTGGTTACCGCGGGGAGAGACGCGGGGGTGACTTAGCCACGCGCCACCAGTCGTCTGATATAAGACCTTCCCCATCGGGAACTCCAGGGCGCACCCGTCGTCGACGAAGTGGGTGACCGCGAGTTTCGAACCGTCCGGCGACCAGTCGGCATCTTGGACACCGTCGAGCAGTTTGCGGGGTGCGCTGCTAGTGAGAGACATGAGCGCCAGCGTACCTCGACGGCTCATCTCGCGAAAACTTGGATTCACCAGGACAGCCAATTCTCCTGAAGGGGAGATGGCGAGAATATCGGCGTCCACGCCGAGTGAACGGGATTCGGTACTGCTGGTCTTCGTCCAGAAAAGTTGGAACGGTTTCCCGCTCCAAGCAGCGCCGTAGACGATACTCTGTCCGTCAGCGGTAAAGCGCGCCGAAAGAATCGTTCCCCGGCCGAAGCTGAGCCGTTGAAACACCGGTTCTGGTGAGCGCGCAATGCGATGGCGAATCCACAACCCCGCGGCCACCAGGCATACCACGCTGAGAACAACTCCAAGAGGTACCAGGAAACGACGTGAGGAAAGCGGCGTGGACGCAGGCTGGGCTACAACGGACCTGTCGGTCGCAGGGCTGTCGACCATCGGAGTCTCGGCTGGCGTCGCGCCATTGCGCGTGACGGTTGCCACGAAGCGGTATCCACGCTTGGGAAACGTCTCGATGAAATGCGGTTGCTCGGCGGAATCGTTCAACGCCTCGCGAAGGCGGTTCACGGCTTTGTTCAAGCCCAGATCGAAATCGATGTAAGTTCCTGCCGACCACAGTCGTTTGGTCAACTCCTCACGGCTGACCATCTCGCCCGGCCGCTCCAGCAGTGCATTCAGGAGTTGGAAAGGCTTTTCCTGAAGGATGAGGCGTTGACCATTGGTGCGAAGCTCGCCAGTGCGCAGGTCGAGTTCGAATTCGCCAAAGCGGACGATTTGAGCGGAATCGGCTGGATTCGCCATCGGGCGAGCCTGCGCGGGAGAGAAAAACGGCCCGGGAAGTGTAGCACGGATTGAACTCCGTGAAGCACTCACAATCCCTCTAAGTAACTCAAGAAGCTCTAGTTACTGCAAGGAACAAAAATGTCACACGGAGGCAATGGGCGCGCCATTGACGCTCGAAGCTAACCGGGTCAGAGTTACGCCTCGAAACGCAGGCGGCACTTCCCATGCGGTTCCCCCTCGCTGCAGCCGGCGCGACTACCAAATCCCAATGAGGAGAAGTGCGCATGAAATCCGAAAGCCTGACCTCCATCGTCGTGATGATCTTGTTCAGTGTGTCAATGCCGGTTTCGCTGGCCGCCCAGGATAAGGTTAAACAGAGTCATCCTCACCAATACCATCACTACCAGATCGTGGACCCGGGAACGTTCGGCGGCCCGCAGAGTTGGACGTTCACGCCAGAGTGGGCCCGGGCCGGGTTCATCAACGATCAAGGGACGTTCGCTGCCTCAGCCGACACGTCCGCCGTGGATCCGACCTGTTCCTGGTCACCAGCGGACTGCTTCGCCACCGCCGGGTTCCAATGGCAGAACGGTGTAACGACCAATCTTGGTGTACTGCCCGGCGGCATTGGCAGCCAGGTCAATTGGATCAGCGCGAACGGGCTGATGGCGGGAATCTCCGACAACGGCCAGCAGGATCCCCTGAACCCGGCATTGCCGCAAGTACACGGCGTGCTCTGGGATCACGGGCGAATGATCGACCTAGGGACCTTGCCGGGAGGTGCGGATGACATGTGGGCCAACGCCGTCAACAGCCGCGGCGAGGTCGCCGGGCAAGCCTACAACACAATTCCAGATCCCTACTCCTTCAATGGTTACGGGTATCAGTCGAGGGCAGTTTACTGGAACAAAGGAGCGATACAGGATCTAGGCACTCTGGGCACCGGTACCGACGCGGTTGCGCTCTTGATCAACGAGCGCGGGCAAGTCCTCGGTGTGTCGTACGTCGATTCGAATCCCAGCGCTTTTTGTTCTGGCGTCCAAATCGGTTTCACCTTCACCACCGGCTCTTTCATCTGGGACAAGAAAAATGGCATGCAGGATATCGGCACCCTCGGAGGCACGTGCACTGTCGCCTACGACCTCAACAACCGGGGTCAAGTCGTCGGCCAGTCCAGCCAGGTCGGGGACCCGGTGAACGTTGGGTTTGTCTGGGATCGTGCGACTGGGATGAAGCAATTGCCCACGGCAGCAAATCTCTACGGAGGCGCGGACGCGATCAACGATGAAGGGAAGATTGTCGGCGAAGGGGACGGTCCGGACGGCCAGCCCAGTGCATTGCTCTGGGAAAAACGAGCAGGGAAATGGCATGCTACTTACCTTGGTAGCCTCCACAGCGGGGATTGCACCTTCGGCACATCAATCAACCTGTCCGGACAGGTGGTCGGCCTTTCGGGGCCGAATGGTTGCATCACCGTACTCCCGTTCCTGTGGGAAGATGGCGGCCCCATGGTTGACCTGAATACTCTGGTGCCTCCCAACTCCGGCATTCAGCTGCAAGAGGCGCTACAAATCAACAACCGTGGAGAGATCGCAGGCAACGGAGTGGACGCCAATGGCAATAACCACGCCGTCCTGCTGATCCCGTGCGACGAGAATCATCCTGACCTCGCGGGCTGCGACTACAGCACGGTGGATGCGAGCACGGCGGCTCAGAGCGCGGCGCCTCGCTCCATGCCGAATTCAACACCGCGCCCCGTTCAGCCGTGGCGAAGCAATCGGTTTCACAGCTCAGCTGTAGGAGGAGCCGCGGTGCTTACACCTCAAATCTCGCCGGTGCCCGATTTTACAAGGCCGCCGCCCCAATTTTGGGTCGCGGCAACGCCGTTAACACCGAGTCCGGTAAATCCGGGCGGCTCGGCCACCTCCAGCGTGACGGCGGGGTTAGGCAACGGCGTCGCTACCGTCACCCTCAGCTGCTCTGTGCAGCCGTCGCCTGCGCTGGCCCCGACCTGCTCGATCAGCCCCGCGTCCTACACTTTTGGTGGGACGCCATCCACTCTGACGGTGAGCACGTTCGGGCCCAGCGGCCGATTGCTCTCGCACTCCGGTTCCGGGGTGCTCTACGCGCTTTGGCTACCGATTGTCGGATTGGTGGGGGCGGGTGTTGGTCTGGGCTCGAACTCGAATGGACAAAAAAGAAAACTCAAAGCTGCGCTGCTAGCCTGCGCAGTATTTCTGTGCTTGGCTTTCCAG